>Ga0247727_10000548_pt1 | contig 91882 bp, 80 predicted proteins | sample WisWelCaveWW1625_FD_202498 | JGI IMG/M metagenome (GOLD analysis project Ga0247727, IMG submission 202498) | Biofilm microbial communities from Wishing Well Cave, Virginia, United States - WW16-25 | ecosystem: Environmental > Aquatic > Deep subsurface > Groundwater > Cave microbial mat | place... | reverse complement strand
TCCCCCCCGGCCCGGGTGAAGCCGTCTCCGCACCGCGCGTTCTGGCAAGTGTTGAGGCACGCGTCCGTCTGGACGGCGTTGCCGTCGTCGCATTGCTCCACCCCGGCCCAGACGACCGTGTCTCCGCACCGCGCGCTCAGGCAAGTGTTCAGGCACGCGTCCGTGTTGACGGCGTTGCCGTCGTCGCACTGCTCGACCCCCGCGCGGGTGAACCCGTCGCCGCACACGGCGTTGAGACAGGCGTTCGTGCACGCGTCCGTGTTCAGGGCGTTGCCGTCGTCGCACTGCTCGACGCCCGCGCGCGTGATTCCGTCGCCACAGATTGCGGTCCGACACGCGTTCGTACAGGCGTCCGTGTTCACCGCGTTCGCGTCGTCGCATTGCTCGACGCCCGCCCGGACGAAGCCGTCGCCGCAGATGGCGTTCTGGCAGGTGTTGAGGCACGCGTCGGTGTTCAGCGCGTTGCCGTCGTCGCACGCCTCGACGCCGGCGCGCACGATCCCGTCGCCGCAGATGGCCACGGTGCAGGCGTTCGTGCAGGCGTCGGTGTTGACGCCGTTGCCGTCGTCGCAGGCCTCGACCCCCGCGCGGACGATCCCGTCTCCGCAGACCGCGTTCTGGCAGGCATTGGTGCAGGCGTCGGTGTTGACGGCGTTGCCGTCGTCGCAGGCCTCGCCGCCGTTGACGATCGCGTCGCCGCACCGTTCGCAGCTGCAGTTGAAGTCCCAGAACGCGCACCCGCCCGGCCAGTTTGCGGAGAACACGTTGTATCCGCCGTCGCCGGGGCAGTTGAAGGTGGCGCTCGAGCACAGTCCGCAGGAGTCGTCGTTGCAGGCGAGCAACCCGATGCCGTCGTCGCAGGTCGTCGCGTCGTTGCCGTCGCAGACCATGAGCATCGGGTCGCCGCCGCAGCCGCAGATCTCGCAGGTACACAGGCGCCCGGCGGTGCAGGCGCCGGCTTCGGAGAAGCCCCAGCAGGCGCCGGCGAAGCACTGTGCCTCTGCGGGCGCGCTCCACCCGACGACGACCGCCATCGCCCCGACGGCAGCCGCCAGACGCGCGGCATGGAAAAGTCGCGACACCCCTCTGCGATCTCCAGCTTTGATGGTACCGGAAAAGTCCGGCGTCCCGCAAGCCCCCGGGGCGGCGCTATGCTCCCGATGTGGCCGGGGAGGATCGCGATGCACTGAGGGCGCGAGGCGACGCGCTCGCCGCCCAGCTCGCGCAGGAGCGCGGGCGCGCGGATGCCGCGCAGGCCGAGATCTCGCGACTGCAGGACCGGCTCGCGGCCGTGCGCGCGCAGCTCGCGGCTGCGCCGAAGCGGGTGCCAGGCGTGATCGGCATCGTCGTCGCGACGATACTCGTCGCGGCCGCGGGCGCGGTGGTGTTCGCAGCGCGCGTCGAAGACGCCCCGGACACGCCACCGAGCTCGGCTCCCACCGACGCGGTCCCCCGATCCAGGGTCGGCCGTCCGTGCGTGATCGACCTCGACTGCCCAGCTCACCTGAGCTGCTCCGGCGGCCGGTGTCAGCAGGTCGAACCATCGTATGTCGAACCGCTCACCGCAGACCCACTCCTGCGGCCCAGGAAGCGCTGACCGATGGTCTTCCGCGACGACGAGCACGCGCTGCGAACGAGGATCGAATCGCTCGAGGCGCAGCTTCGAGCAGAGGAGGAGCGCAGCGCGTCCACAGGGCGCCAGCGGACCACGCTTGTCGAGGAACTTTCGCGTCTGCGCGGCGAACTCTCACGTCACCGTGCCCCGACCTCGCCCTTTCTGGTGCTGACCGTCGCGCTCGGTATCGGCCTCGTCGTCGCCGTGGGTGTATTTGCGGCGTCCACCACGCTGCGGACCTACGCCGTCGAGCCTGGGCCCAAAGCGGCATCTGCAATCCAGGACGTCTCCGGCGAGGTGGGGGCGCTTCGACGGGCACGAGAGTCCCGGCGCGCCGGGCGCGTGCTCGTCCGCAGCAACCCCCCCGGCGCCGACGTCTACGAGTCCGAAGTGCACGCCGGCGTGACGCCGGTGGAGCTAGAACTCTCCGCCGGGCCCCATGAGATCGTCCTGCGCCGCGCCGGCAGCGCCGGCATGACCGTGCAAGTCGACGTCATTGCAGGCTCCGAGATCACGGTGGTCGTCGACGGCCCGTAGGGCCGGGCACGACGCTGAACGCAGGGGCGCCGAGGGAACAGCATGGCCACAGCTGCGAGGTTCCGATCGGGTAGGCCGCGCCTACACCTTGCCCAGCGGGACCCTTCCGAGGGGAAGAAACATGAGGGCGGGAGCGGGAACGGCGGTCGCAGCACCTTGCACCGCTTCGATCGTCGAGAAGCCGAGTCGCGTGTAGAAAGTCATGGCGCCGGGTTTGGCATCCACCACGACGCCGACGCAGCCGACTTCGTCGCGCATTCGCTCTGCGAGCTCGATGCAGAAGCGCAGGAGTCCCCGGCCGATCCCCGCTCCACGAGCATCGACGTGAACTGCGAGTCGTGCGACCCGCAGCACCGGTGCGGGATATGGCGGTCGTCTTCGCCCATCCGGCAAGGTCTCCGCGTCGAGGGAAGCTGGGCTGACCGTGGCGAAGCCGAGGATCCGACCAGCCTCGATCGCAACGTACGTCACGCCGATGTGATGCCTCCACTGGTTCTGTCCGGCATGGCGCTCGAAATAGAGGTCGAGCGCGGAATCGCCGGAAAGGAACCCCTCTCGCTCGTCGTCGCGCCGTAGCGCGCGAATCTCGATCGGCAAGAGGCGCTCGCTACGGGCTCTGTCGCTTGCGGCGCTGAATCCGATCGGCGAAAAGCTTCCTCATCTCGGCGGTCGGCTTCGGCGGTCGTTCGATCAGGCGCGCCACCTGCGCGGCGCTGCGTGCGGACAGAACGATGCGTGCGGGCACGATCGCCTCCGGGGGAATCTCCGCGATGGCCTTCAGGTGGTGGAGGAGCGCTTCCTCGATGAGATGTGCGCGCGTCACTCCCAGAGCGCGAACGCGTCGATCGAGCAACTCCTTGGTCGTTTCGGAGACGAACGTCGAGATCTGTACCGGGGATCCCATTGACTCGTAGAGTCTACACGATCGTAGGGATCGAGACGATCCAGGCGTTTCAGACGCGAGCGGGCCGGACCAACGACGCGCCGCCGCCCGTCCAGTGGTTCATGGCCCGGGCGATCGTGCCGCTGATGGCGAGGCTGCGGGGCGCGAGCTACCTGCGCGGCCTGCAGTACGGGTCAGCGACGTGAAGATGAAGTTCGGCGTGCCGGTCGGAGCCTAGCCCCTACAATGACCTGCATGACCCGGCCGCCCTTCATCGTCTCGACACGCGACGTCCCCGAGAAGCCCGGGCGCTACCCCGACAGCGAAGAGATCCTCTCGTTCGGACGCGCGATCGGCCGCGCGGCCGGGCTCGAACGGATCGGCCTGCACGTCGAGCGGCTCCCGCCCGGCCACCGGACCTCCTGGCCGCACGCGGAGGAGACGGAGGAGGAGTTCGTCTACGTCCTCGAGGGCGAGGTCGACGCGTGGATCGACGGCGATCTGCACCGGATGGCGCCTGGCGACCTCGCGGCGTTCCCGGCCGGGACGGGGATCTCGCACACGCTGCTGAACCAGGGACCGCGCGAGGCCCGGCTCCTCGTCGGTGGCGAGCGCACGAAGCCGGACAACCGCATCTTCTATCCCCTCCATCCCGTGCGGCGGGCGCAGCTCGAGCCGCGCGAGTGGTGGCACGACGTCCCGGCGCGCACGCTCGGCCCGCACGACGGCGTCCCGCACGCACCGGCCGACGACCGGCCCACCCTGCGAACCGAGCGGCTCGTCCTGCGCCCCTTCCGGATGGAGGACGCGGCGGACGTGCAGCGCCTCGCGGGCGACCCGGCCATCGCCGACACGACACTCGTCATCCCGCACCCCTATCCGATCGAGGCGGCGACAGGGTGGATCGCGCTTCACGCCGCCCTGTGGGCGACGCGTCGCGAGGTGGAGTTCGCTGTCACGAAGGACGGCGCACTCGTCGGTGCGCTGGCCATCTGCATCGACCGCGCGAACGAGGACGCCGAGGTCGGATACTGGATCGGCAAGCCCTTCTGGGGCAGCGGCTACGCCACCGAGGCGCTTCGCGCCGCGCTCGAGTTCTCCTTCGGCCCGCTCGGCCTCGCACGCGTCCACGCCGACCACTTCACGCGCAACCCCGCCTCCGGCCGCGTCCTCGATAAGGCGGGCATGACACGGATCGGCCTGATGCGCGCCAGCCGCAAGAAGGGAGACCGCAGGGAAGACTGCGTCGCCTACGAGGCGGTCGGACCGAGGGCCTCGAGCAACGCCTGAGGGCTCGTGCCTAGCCGCCCTCGAAGCGGCTGCCTTGCACGACGCCTTCGGCCGGGAGATCGAACGGGACGTCCACGCACTCCGTCATCAGTCCCTGGCAGCCGAGATCGTAGGGTTCCGCGATGCACATGGTCGCGACGTACGATCCGGACTCCGCGCAGCGCCGCGCAGCGCAGGCGCCCCCGCCGCAGGTTCCCGGCACGTAGAAGCTTCCGTCCCACTCGAAGCGCTCGATGTTGCCTTCGGACATCGGGCGCGGGCTCATGCATGCGTACTGCGGGCAGGCAACGGGCTCGCAGCCGGCGCAGTCGGAGAGGCACTGCCACTGGAAGTCCACGGCGGAGCCGTCCTCGGCGTGGATCGTGAGCCAGCCGGGACCGCAGTCCGCGTAGCCGCCGCCGGCGACGCAGAAGGTCGCGGCGTAATCGACGCCCACGTGGAACTCGAAGGCGACGCCGAGGCAGGGCAGGTCGGTGTCGGTGTCGCCGTCCGTGTCCGAGTCCACGTCCGTATCGACGTCCGAGTCCGTATCGACGTCCGAGTCCGTGTCGACGTCGATGTCCGCGTCCGCGACGGCCCTGGACCTCGCGCCGCAGGCCGCGCAGAGCCAGGCGAGCATCGCGAACCGAAGCTGGCTCCCCATCGTCGGGCCGAGTCTAGCGCGGGCCGACGCGGCAGCGGACCGATTCCTCGACTCGCCCCGGCAGTCGACCGCGCCGTCCGCACCCGCCGCGCCACGCTCCTCGTGCGCGGCCGACTTCGGCGAGAGCATCCTGCCGCCACGGAAACCCAGCTCGACGCCCTGGTGGACGCGTGGCTCGCGACGCGACCAGGCGCCGAGCACGGTGACGCGGCAGGTCGCCCCACGACGCGGCTGCGAACCGCCGCGCGGTGAGGCCAGGAGCGCTCCTTCTTTTCTGCCGTCACGCCCGCAATACGGCGTCGCCTACGAGGCGGTCAGCCCGAAGGCCTTCAGCAGCGCCGCGGGGCTCGTGCCGCCGTGGAAGACGAGGATCTGGTCCACGGGCAAGGGCGACTCGGCGCCGGTCCCGACGTGTCGAAGGACCGCCGTACCCGCGTCGATGCGGACGACGACGTTTTCCCAGTGGACGGTGATGCGGCCGCGGTCGACCAGGTCGCGGAACCGGCGGACGTTGCGCTGATCTCGGCCCGCGCTCTTGAGCTCTGCGCCGCGGTAGGCCACGTGCACGGGCGTCCCCTCCTGCTCCGCGACGCCGGCGGCCGCCTCCATCGCCGCGTCGCCGAGGCCAGAGACGAGCACGCGCAGTCCCGCCAGCGCGGCTGCGTCGGCGAGGTGGTACGCGATCCGCCCTTCCATGGATGCGTCGATCGGCACGTCGAGTCCTCGCGGCGTGCCCCGGCGGCCGACGGCGACGACCACCCGGCGCGCGCGCACGGTCTCCTCCCGCGCCTGCCCCTGCCGTCCGCGCGGGTGGACGACGACGTCCACCTCGAATCCGCCCTCCCCTTTCCGGACGGCGCGTACCTCGTGCCGCTCGCGCACGTCGAGGCCCTCCTCGCGCACGAGTCGGAGCCAGGCGGTCAGGAGCGCCTCCTTCGGGACCGCGCCGTCCGCGCCCCCGCTGAGCGGCAGCCGGCCGACGACCGGCAGCTCGAGCGGGAGCACCCGCACGAGCTTGCTGCGCGGGAAGAGCTGGATCGTCTGGGCCGCGTCGCCCTTCTCGAACGCCGCGGCCTTCAGGCCCTTCTCCTTCGCACGCAGGAGCGCCGACAGCCCGGCCGGGCCGGCGCCGACGACGGCGACGTCCAGCATTCCCTCCGGCGCGGCCCCCGCGAGGTCCGCCGTGGCGCCGTCGATCGCCGCAGCGCCGTCGTTGATCGCCGTCTTGATCAGCGGCGCGCCGGCGATGTCGCCAGCGAAGAACATCCCCGGCACCTGCACGCTCTGCCGTCGACCGTCCATGCGCGGACGGTCCGAGGGCGGCTCGCCCTCGACGATCGTCAGCGATCGGTTCGGGCAGACCGCCTCGCAGAGCATGAAGCCGCAGCAGGCCTCCGGTGCGACGACCTCGGCCCAGAAATCGCGGATCGCGAGAACGCCGCGCGGGCACACCTCGACGCACGCCGCGCACCCGATGCAGGTCGACGCGTTGATGGACGGCACGAGCTGCTTGCGCTCGGTCGACGGCGCTGCCGCAGGCGCCGGCATCGCACCCGCCTCCCCGCGGAACCTGCGCCGCGAGACGAGCGCACCGAGCGCCGCAGCCGCGAGCACGACGCCCGCGATCCCGGCGGTCTGCATGGGCGAGCCGCCGCCGCTCTCTGCCGTCGCCGCACGGAGCCCGAGCGCGCGACCCGCCGCGAGGTCCCCGCCGGGAATCAGGATCGCGCGGCGCGGCGCGGCGGCCGTGAGCGCCTCCGGCGTCGGCTCCTCGCGGTGCTCGTCGTCGCACAGCACCGGAAGCAGCGCGGCGTCCGCGAAGTCGGCGAAGCAGCGGCGCGCCGGGTCGCCAACCCGGCTCGGCGAGTGGCACGGCATGCACTTCTGCGTGCGCACGACCGGCCACGCCACCGTCCGACCCGGCGTCGCGCGGCTCGCGAGCGGGTGCGTGGGCGCCAGCAGCGTCTCCGACAGGCGAACGTCGTCCACGGCATGTGCGACGACGACACCGGCGGCCGTGCCCGTCGCTGCGACCACCTCGAAGCCGTCGTGGACCGAATGGCATCCCGTGCAGGGGATCGTCAGGTGCTGCGGCCTCGTGGCGCGGGAGTGCTTCGCGTGGATCGAGACCGCCGGCGCGACCGCCGGGACGTGGCACCCCGCGCAGGCCTGGGACGTCGGCGGTGGAGCGTCGGGACGGTCGACGCCGTGACAGGTCGCGCAGGTCATCCCGGCTGCCGCGTGCCGTCCTCCGAAGGTCCGCGCGGAGCCGAGCGCCTCCGGTCCGGCGACGAGCGCGATTCCGCCGGCGCCGACGGCGAGCACGGCCAGCATCGGAAGGAGAACGCGCGCGCGCGTCAGATCCGAGGTCGGCTTCCAGCGCGGGGCCTCCGACTTCTGGGTTTCCAGGGCCCGCTTCGCCCCCGCAGATCCGACGACGATCGTCCGCATCGCGGCAGCGGCATCCGCCCGCGCGCGCACCTGGACGTTGACGCCCAGCGACCCTCCCTCGACCACGAAGCGCAGGTCGTACGAACCGAGCTCCATGCGGTCGCCGGTCGCGAGGGTGCGTCCCGCCACGCGGAAGACGCCCGCCACGTATTCGATCACGAGCGCTTCGGGCGCGAGATCGGGATCGTCCAGACGGACGTCTGCCGCGCCGGAGTTGCCGAGGACGATGCGGTCCTTCGCGACGAGGAGCGGCTCGCGACGCGGTCCGTCGGCGCCACCCGGGAAGAGGATGCTGAAGCGCGGGGCCGGACCGTCGCCCGTCGTCCACGACTTGCCGAGCAGCGCCGCCGCCGTCGTCGTCGCGTTCGCGAGCGACCGGCTCGCGGCGGACTCGGCCTCGGTGATCCGAAGCGTGTCGCCGCCGACCTCGAGGACGGTCCCGGGACCGATCGGCGCGGCGTCCTCGCCGGAAACGGAGCGCCCCGAGACCTTGATCGCCGGCGCGCTCCCGACGACCCGGATCGTCCAGCGTCCCGACTCGAACGAGACGAGGGCGTGGATCTCGGCTGCCAGCCGCGAGCGCAGCACGAGGTCCGCGTCGGCCTTCGTGCCGAGGAAGTACGCGCGCGCCGGGTCGAGGACCTTCGCTTCGCCGAACGCCTCGATGCGCAGTCTCGCCGCCACCGCGGCACGCTACCATGGGGCAAATGACGCTCATCGCACTGCTCGTCGCCGGATGCGGGGCGACCTCGCACTCGGACGACGTGGGGTCGGACGGCGACTCGGATTCCGACGGGGACTCCGACTCCGAGGACGTCTACCCGAACGGCCCCTGCTGCGGACCGATGTGCAGGCAGGCGGAGGTGTACTGGGAGAACGATCGGTAGCGCGTCTCGTCGGGAGGTCCTCGTGCCCTGCATCTTCTCCATCCTGCTCGTCGGCATGTCCTCCGCCACGGCCGCAGCCGCTGCCGACGCGACCCCTCGCCGACCGTTCGCGGTGCGCGCCGAGTTCGCGCTCGGCGCCGGAGGCTGCTCGGACTGCGCCGCGACGGATCCGGACGCAGCCTTCGAGGCGGGGATCGGAGCCCGGCCGGTGACCTTCCTCGAGGTCTTCGGCTCCGCGCTCGCCATCTTCGGAGACGACTCCTGGGCGACCTGGGGCACCCTCGAGCTTCGTCTCTGGCCTTTCGAGTGGAGCGAATTCCCCGTCCGCCCCTTCGCAGCCGCGACTGCGGCCTACGGTCGCCTCGCGACCCAGTTCGAGGGCGGAGGGATCAGGACCGAATGGACCGGCTTCGCGTTTGGAGGCCGGGTGGGCGCTTTCCTGTCGATCGACGAGCGCCTCGCCGTCGGCCTCGAAGGCGGCCCCCTGTTCGGACTGGGAGCGGACCGTTGCACGACGACGCCGGCCTACTATGCGAGCGGCGTTTGCCCGGGCGACGTACACGGGCCGGCGCGGGCGTGGACGATCCTCGCAGGCCTTTCGGTGGGCGTGTTGTGAAGCTCTAGTCCTCGTCGCGGCCGTTGCAGTTGCGGTCGACGCCGTCGCTGGCGGCCTGAAGGACCGCGTGGCGCAGCTCGAAAGTCCCGTCGCCGGAGGTCTCGCGATAGGCGACGTGCGGGACGCCCGACTCCTGCTCGACGGCGATCGAGACGAACCGCTCGGTGAGCCCCTCTTCCTCGACGTAGCCGAAGGAGAAGCCGAACCCGTAGTCGGCCGCCCAGTGCAGGTTGCCGTCCGGCACGCCTCGATAGGCCAGGAAGGTTGAAAGGTGCGAGCGGGTCGCGACGCTGCACGCCTCGCCTCCATTCGCGTCGGTCGCGAGGATTTCTGGATCGCCGAAGACCCCGACCGTCCTGCGGAGGAGCATCACGGTGTCGGGCACGGCCTCGTAGCAGACGACCGGCTCCTCGCCGAGAACGGCGATGGAGGGCTCCGCGGCGCCGCCTCTCGGTTCGTCGAGCGTGGCGGTCATGCTTTCCCAGGCCCCGTCGGTCCGGCTCCGGTAACGAAGCGTTCCGGCCGCCGTGTAGGCGAGATGAACGATGCCTTCGGGCGATACGGCCAGATCGCTGCGTCCGCCGGCCCCGTGCTCCTTGTCCAGCACTTCGACCGCCCAGCCGCCGAGCTCGTCCGTCCCGTACTGCAGGGAGCCGACCTCCTCGAAAGCAACGTGCGTGGCTCCGTCCGGCGAAGAGGCCACCGAGGCGGCGCCGGCGGTGACCGACAGGTTGGCCTGCTCCCAGCCGCCAGGGGTGTGATGGCTCACGAACAGATTTCGCGAGGCGACATCCGCCGCTACGACCACCGGCTCGCCGTCGGGATCGAGCGCCAGGTCGATCGGAACGGCGTCGTAGTCGCCGGGAACCACGGAAGGCGTCCAGTCCGGACCGTCCTCCGGCGCGCGCGACCAGTGCTCGACACGCGAAACAGAGACCACGCGAGGCAGGTGGACGACGTGGACGACGCCGGCCGCGTCGACGGCAATCCGCGCGTAGCGGCCAGCCTCGGCGCTCGCTACGATCGTCTCGATCGCCCAGGACTGTTCGCCGCCTTCTGAGGCACCGGGGTTGACGGCAGGGTCGGCGTCGTCGCAGTCCTCGCCGCCGCACTCGGCGTTCTCGAACCCGTCACCGTCCTCGTCGCAGCCCTCGCGGAAGTCGGGCAGGTCTCCGGGGTCTATTTCCGCCGGCACGCAGCCTTCGGGTCTGCAGGTCTCCTCGGCCGCGCAGGTCTCGTCGACGCAGCGGCCGGCGAGGAACATGTCGAGGCGCAGGACGCGTCCCTCGACGAAACCCGTGATTGCCCGCGTCGTGAAGAGCACGGTCTCGCCGAGCTGCGCGTCGACCTCGACCGTCACGCGGACGCTCGCGTCTCCGTCCTTCGGCGCGACGCCGAAGTCCGCCGGGAGGGTCGCCTGCCCCGCGGCGGACCCGATACGGTAGGTGCGATCCTCCAGGAGCTGCGGGCCGGACCCGATCACGCGGACGGCGAACCCGTCGATCACGGCGGGGACCTCCATGTCCGTCGCGACGACGACGACGAGCTGCGTGAGCGGCGCCTCGCGGCAAGAACTCGTGCCGCAGAGGGCGAGCAGCACACCGAGCGTCGCCTTCACGCGCGTATCATAGCCCTCCGTGGCCGTTCTCGAATTCGTGCTCCACCCGTCGCGGCGCGGACCCGTGTTTCTCGACAGGTTCGAGGACCGTGTCCAGATCCTGCTGGGAGAGCTCGCGAAGAACGGCCAGATCTACGAGGAGGAGATCGCGTGGGAGCGCCGAGGCGTCCGGCACGTCGTCGTCCGAGCGCCCCGGCCCGACTCGTTCGCCATCAGGCACCGCTCGGCCACAGTGAGACGCGAGCTCGAAGCGCTGACGAAGATGTGCCGTCGCCCTCCAGCGGTGCGTCGTCTCGACACCGGGCCAGCGGCGCGCCGCGACCCCCGCGTCCGAAGCGCACCGATCCTCTTCCTGTCGACCGGCATGTTCGACCGGGAGTCGCCCGTTCGCGGAGGACGCGGGGAACGGATCCCCGTGTACCTGTTGCCCGTCACGGAGGACGAGCGGCGTCGCATCCACGCGTGGTCGGACGCGTCCCGCGGTTACGATCGGATCTGGATCGGATCCGGCCGCCTCGCCCTCGCCGCGTACCGACAGCTCGCGGACCCTCGCAGCGAGCTGTCGCGCGAAGGACGGGCCCTGTGCGCGCGGATCGAAACGGCCACCGCGGCCCCGACGTACTACGACCTCTACCGCTACCACGGGCGCAGCAGGAACGAGGAACGCCGGCGCTGCCCCGGGTGTGGCCAATCGTGGCGACGCCTTCCACGTTTCCCGTGGATGGAGTTCTTCGCCTTCTGCTGCCGCCGGTGCCGCCTCGTGTCGAACGCCGCCTACTCGTGCGGCGCCCCGGAGGACGAGCGGCACGCGCACATTGGAGAGCCACGCGTGAGTGGGAGAGGGTAAGTGCGTTCGACAGCTGATGGGATCGGGCCCATGACAATTTGCACGCCTGCCCGCGCTCAACTGCGTCGTGCAGTGCGACGAGGGAAGCGCCTGCGAGCCGGCGCAGTAGCGGGGGTGCCGCTGCGGTGGCGTCTAATCCTCGACTGCGTCCTCTCCGTCGCAGTCACGGTCGGTCCCATCCTCGGAAGGGCGAGGGCTGGCATGCACGAGCGCATGGGTCCACCGCGCACACGAGCGCCCGGACTCTTCGTCTCCGGCGTACCAATCGGCGCATCCGGCTGCGTCGAAGAGGACATGAGGCTCTCCGTCGACGCCGACGACGATCGCGATGTCCCACAAAGGTGGCGACAGCTCCACCAGCTCCCGACCAATCGATTCGTTGCGCGCGTACCGGAGGACGCCATCGCGGCGATACGCGACGTGCCGACTTCCGCCATCGTCCAGTGCGAATGCAGGCGAATCTCCATGCGGGTCCTGGATCTCCGGTACTGCCCAGTCGCCTGCCCGATCGTCCGTCGCGAGGATGCCGCGGCCATCGGCGAAGACGACGTGCGCGGCACCCGCCGCGTCGACCTGGATCCTCGGCGGTGTGAGAAGGCTCGAGTCGCAGGGGTCCGAAGGTACGACCTCGCAGACCGCATCGATCTCCCAGGCTCCTGCATCGAGGCGGGCGCTTCGGAGCGAGGGTGCGGTGCCCTCGGCGTCAACACAGTCCTGCTCGGCAAGACCGGCGACATAGGCCACGACGGGTGAGCGGCCGGACAGCGCCAGACTCGGGGAGCGGCCCGTGGGATCGACCTGCACGATATCGACCGCGTCGCCGCGGACGGTCGCGTACCAGACTCCGCCGAAGTCCCAGGCGACGTGGATGGTTCCTTCCGAGTCCAGTGCCATGGACACGCGGCCTGGCGAGGATTCCGCGACCGGCCTGTGCGTCCAGCCGCCCGGTGCGCCGCTGGCGAGCATCAGGTCGCGCGGGCCTCCATAGGCGACGTGCGCTGTCGAATCCGCCTCTGCAGCCAGCCCGGGTGTGAGGAACGGCAACGGATCCGTGCTTCCGTACGCCTCGAGGGTATCGAGCATCCAGGTCGCCCCGCGGATCCCGTAGTGGACCTCGACTCCAGGTCCGCGGGCCACGAACGCTACATGCAGCCCGCCGGCATCGTCCCTTGCCGCATCGAATCCGCCGAGGCTCCTTCTCTCGGGCGCGAGCCAGACGACATCCTCCACCCAGACGGCCTCGTTCGCGTCGGGATGGATCGAAGGGTCGTGGTCGTCGCAGTCGTCACCACCGCACTCCATGGACCGATGGCCGTCGTCGTCGAGGTCGCCCCCGACCTCGCAGTCCGTCTGTTCGCTGTACCCCCCCGTGTCGCCGCCGCAATTTGATTGCAGACCCCCCGGATCGTCCCACCAGGTGCAGGTAGGCAAGACCAGGGTCAGCGAAACGAGATGCAGCCGAAGGGGCACGAGCAGGATAATGGACCCCGATGGCACGCCGCCCGTCCCACTCGCCCCGCAGGAGGAACGTGGGGCAACAGGAAAAGCGAAAGCGTGCCCTTTGACTGCGACGCCGACGCAGTATTCAGGCGGCCCGCATGAGCAGAAGGCGAGCGGGCCGCAGGCGCTGGCGCACCGGATCGACCGCGAGTCCCAGGGACTCGAGCGTCACGACGCCGAGCAGCGGCTGGTCCCGTGCGAGCCCGAACACGACCGGCGAGGCCCCGGACCGCCCGTCGATTCCGAAGGTCGCCTCGCCGACCAGGCGGCGAACCTTCCGGCCGTCCGCGAGCTCGAAGGTCTCGCGGAACTTCGGTCGGATCCCGAGCCGGCGGAGCAGCGTCCTGGGCACGTAGCTCCAGATCGCGCCGGTATCGACGAGGAAATCGATCGTCTCCGAGCGGCGGGACGCGAGCGGGTTCGATACGCGGACACTTTGAAACACGAGGCCCATGGATCCTAGCACGCGCCCCGGCTTCGAGATTCGGTCACGCCCCGTTTATCGGTCACCCGACGAAGAAGTTGCGTCACCCGATCACGAGCACGACGTGCAGGGCGAGCGCGGCGAAGGCCAGGGCCATCGAGGCCAGGTGGAGCGGGAGCCACGAGCGGACCATGCGCGTCAGGCGCAGCGACGCGCGCAATGTCCGCAGCTTCGCGACCTCCTCGACCGCGCGGCGTCCCGCGGCTCCCGCCACACGGCGTTCCTCGACCGACAGTGCCTGCCAAAGGTGCTCCGCGTCCTCGGCCGGCTTGCGGCCGCCACGGACGAGCGAGAGGAGCCCTCCCCCGCCCTCCGCGCGCCGCAGGATCTCGCCCTCGGCAGGGGACAGCCTTCCGCGCATGCGGTCGATGTTCGAGCGCGCCGCGGCGATCTCCTGCTCGTAGTCCTCGGGAAGCCGGGAGCGGTCCTCCAGCTTCGACAGTCGTTTCGGCACCGCCCCGTATAGAAGATAGCCCCACGCTCCGGTCACGACGGCGAGCAGGAGGGAGATCTGCAGGACGGCGGTCACGGGTCCGCCGAGTGACAGGCCGGTGTGCGCAAAGGTCCAGCCGAAGAGCGCGCCGCCCAGGACGACGTGCGCCGGAAGCCAGAGGCGCAGGTCCGCAGATCCCGTCAGGCCCGCCCCTCCGCCCGCACGGCCGAGCGCGCCCTTCCACAACCGCATCACGAGCTTGATCGCGCGCTTGCGCACGCCGTACAGCGCGAGCAGGAGCATCGTCGCCGCCGCCGCGATCCCGGTCCCGATCCCGCGCCGCGCGCCGGGGAGCATCGCCGCAACACCGAGCGCGGGAAGCGCGACGAGCACGAGCGGGAGGAGCCACGCCGCGATCGCCGCACCGAGGCCGGGCCTTCCGCTCTGTCTCGCCCGAGGCCGCGATCCTCCCAGACTCGGAGCGAGCACGCGGAGGAAGTCGACGTCGTCCGACGGCGTCACCCTGAAGATCGCGCCGACGGGGCAGTTGTGCACGCAGGCCGAGACGCCGTAGCCCACGCACAGGTCGCACTTCACCGCGAGCGCGTCGTAGATGGGGTGGTCCTTGCGCGGCGCGAGCTGGATGTTGTTCCAGGGGCAGTCGCGGGCGCAGCTCCCGCAGCCGGTACACAGCTCCTCGCGGATGTACACCTCGCCGTCTGCGCCCTTCGCGATCGCCGCCGTCGGGCAGTCCTTCATGCACTCCGGGTTCGTGCAGTGCTGGCAGGAGTTGGGCAACAGCAACGGGCGCAGCTCCGAGCCCGCGCCCTCGGTGGGGAGAAGCATCTTGTCTCCCCGCCGCACCAGACGCGACGCCCCGTGGGTCTGATCGCACGACCACGAGCAGATTCCGCAGCGGACGCACAGCTCGGGATCGATGACGAGCATCGCGCCCGCGACCTGGAGCCGGTAGCTCTCGGCGAAGACCGATGCCGCGGAACCTGCTTTCTCGGCGGCTGCGCGGATCTCGTCCTGCCGCATGGACGCAGCACGACTCGCGACACCGAGCGCGCCCGGGTTCTGACGGACGACGTCCGTCAGGACGCTCGCCGGGATCCGGAACGCCTCGACCGGAGTGTCCGCTATCGCGGCCAGTGCGCGCGGCACCCCGGACACGACCTCGTCTGCGCCGACGACGTCGCCCGCCTGCAGGTACGCGACGGTCCGATCGCCTCCGGGCGCCGTGCGGACCAGACGGACGACGCCTTCCGCCACGAGCACCGCCGCGTCGGACCGGTCACCCGCCGCGTAGAGGACCTCGCCGCGCCGACGCGTCGTCCACTCGCAGGCGTCGGCGATCCGCCGCCGCTCGTCCGCGGTGAGGGCGCCACCGAGTGTCGACCCTTCGAGGACGCTCGCGGCACGGCGTCTCAGCGCGATCTCCTGTGCCCGTGCGAGGACGTCCCGCGCGCCGGGATCCCGGCGGGCGCGCTCGAAGCGGCCGCGGCCGATCTCCGCGACGATCGCGCTGCTCTTCGCGCGGGCTTCCTCGAGATGGTCGCGGTCCGCGAGGAGCGCCTCGGCGCCCAGAACCGCGCCGGCGGACACTCGCGTCGCGTGCGGCTTCGCCTCCGTCCTGCCCTTCGCGTGCAGCTCCACCTCTCCCTCGAGGACCACGAAGAACGACGTCGCGCTGTCGCCGAGGCGATACAGGGTCTGTCCGGGCTCCAAGGAAATGGCGGGAGCGCCGTCGACGAGCTCCGCGCGGATCCCTTCGGGCAATCCGTCGAGCGGCCAGGTCCCGGCGAGACTGTGCGCGGACGGTCTCACCGACTCACCGCGGGGGGACGAAAAACGTCCCCCCGGCCCCCCGCTCGCTCCGGCGGAGTGAATCCGCCTGCGCTCACCCGGCCGGTCGTACCGGCTTGGGCCTCGGTCACGGACATCATCTTCGTAGCTCGAAGCGCACGGGTCCCGGCGCCGAGAGCGTGCCGGACAGCGTCGTGCCCCGCGCGTCCGACTGCAGCTCGCCGGTCGCGGGTCCGGCGGAGCGCGACTCGGGCGTCGAGAACCTCCCCTCGAAGCGGTACGCGGAGCCGCCGAGGCGGGTGAGCGTGCCGTCGATCGAGGCGTCGCCGCCCATCGTGAGCAGCCTGTAGGTGGGCAGGTCGTCCGTCCCGCCCGTCCGCGCGAGCGTGCACCCGACGGAGGCGCCTTCCCCGACGCGGCAGCGGTAGCTGCCCGGCGCGAGCGCCTCGGCGGCGACGTCCACCTGCGGGACGTCCAGGCCGAGATCGACGTTCACGATCGGCGCCGAGGTCGCCGGCGCCGACGTGATCGACGGCGCGACGGTGAAGGGCGCGGCGGTGACGGGCCCGGCGACCTCGCCGTCGTCGAATGCGAGCACGAAGACGACTCCGGACGCCAGGAGCACGACGAGCCCCACGGCGACGACGACGCCCAGGGACGACTTCTTGGCGGCGGCTGGCGGAGGGGCGGCGACTTCCTTGCGAATGACGCCGGCCGGCCGGATGCCGGACACGCCCGGAGCGCCGCCGCGCGAGCGGGCCAGACGCTCGCGGGCTTCGTGCGCGTTGGGCCGGAGCTGCGGCTCCTTCTGGCAGAGGTCGCGCACGAGGTCGACGAGCCCCTCCGGAATCCTCGGGAGCAGGTGATCGGGGATCGGCGGGATGGGCTCCTGCGCCAGCCTGGCCTGGACGATGGCCGGCGGCGGGAGCTTGCCCCGCGCGTCCGCGAGCGGGTGACGCCCGACCAGCATCTCCCAGACGACGAGGCCCGTCGCGAACAGGTCGGCCGCGGGCGTGGCGGGCTCGCCGAGGAGCACCTCCGGAGCGGCGTAGGCCGGCGTGAACGCCGTCGCCGTCGCCTTGGCGTCGGCGCCCCCGGCGGCCGCGATCCCGAAGTCCATGACCTTGACGATCTCCTCGCCGCGCCACTTCGCGTAGCCGACGTTCTCCGGCTTCATGTCCCGGTGCACGATGGGGGCCGGCCTTCCGTCTTCTCCGAGAGCCGTGTGCGCGGCTTCGAGCGCGTCGAGGATCCCGTCGGCGATCGTCAGTGCCGCGTCGGCGTCGAGCGGTCCCGCGTGCGCGGAGAGGCGGTCGCGCAAGGTCTCGCTCTCGAGGCGCTCCATGACGATGCACAGGCTCCCCCGGTCGGGCGCCTCGAAGACGTCGAGGAGGCTCACGATGTGCAGGCTCTGGATCTGCGTCAGCGCCTTCGCCTCGCGCATGCGCCGATCCCGGTCGTCACCCCCGATCCCGACCGGGACCTCCTTGAGCGCGACCTCCCGATCCGGCAGCGAAGGCTTGCGCGCGCGGAAGACGACGCCCATCGCGCCTCGGCCGAGCTCGCCGAGGATCTCGTACTCGCCGATGCGATCGGGTGCGGTCAAACGGACGCCTTTCCCAGCCGCACGCGGTACGTGTTCCACAAGACGGCGAACGCGACGAAGGTCGCGAGCAGCCCCCACGTCATGGGGGGCGCGCCCTGCGCGATCGAGACCCCGAGGCCGACGATCGCCGCCGCGGACCAGATGCACTTGAGGCTCAGCATCGCTCGATACGCTTCGAGCCCCTCGTTGCGCCCGAGCAGCGACTGCGTGCCGATGCCGACGAGGGCGGCCGCCGCGATCCGCGTCGCGACGGGGTCGACCTCTGTCCAGCCCAGCAGGAGCAGCGTCGCGGTCGGGAAGAGCATGAGCGGGACCGCGAAGGCGAGATCGGCGAAAAAGTGAAACACGAACCACCGTCGCAGCGAGGAGGGCACGGTCATCGGCGGAGCCTACCGGACCAGGGCCGTCGCGGATCGGACGTCCACCACGTCGAGGCGGTCGAGCATCTCTGGGGTCACGAGCGCCCGTGCCCGGCGGCCCCGGCGCAGCTGCGCCTCCTCGTAGCCCGCAAAGGCGCGGATCAGGAACGGCGGGAAGGCGCGGAACCGCAGGCGCGCGCGGACCGTGAAGGGCGACTGCATTCCGCCAGCCGAGATCTCGTGCAGGTAGGTCACGGGGCGGAAGGGGCGCAGCACGCGATCGGCGATGAGCCCGTCGTGCGCCTTCGCGACGCCCAGGCCCGGACGCAGCCCCGAGAAGGGGAAGTACGTCTCGATCAGGTGGCCCCTCGCGCCGGTGGCGGGATCGACGCACGAACCGGTGTCGGGGTCGTAGCGCCCGTCGCGCGCGCGCCCGTGGCGATCCCCGCGGAAGTCGCGGCAGAATCCGTCGGGGTCCGGGGGCCCGTCGCAGACGACGCAGCGCAGGAAGCCGTTCTGGAAGTTGACGAGACCCCGACCGACGAACCTGTCTTCGCTCTGGCCTTCACGGGTCCAGCGGGGAACGTCCGGGCCGTCGCGGATCTCGGCGCCGAAGAGCCCGATGGGACGCCCCTCGAAGTCGAGGACGTCCGGGTCGGTCTGGACCGCCGAGAAGAACTTGTCTCTGAGATCCTCGTCGCCCTCGCGGCCGTCGCCGTCCGTGTCCGTGATCACACCGGCCGTGTAGACCTCGCGCCCCGACGCGTCCGTGACGACCAGTTCCACCCAGATCTCCCGCTCCTGCGAGAACCCGGCCGGGACGTTGTGGCCCGTGCCGACGTTCTCGACCGTGACCGGCAGGCGCAGCGTCGAGCCGTCGAAGGTAGCGCCCTCCCCCACCGCGAAGCGCAGCGCGGAACGAAGGAGCTGCCTGCGCCGGTAGGAAAAGCCGCGTGGAAGTCCCGACGCGTCGAGGTCCGGATCGTCGAGGTGCCCCACGTAGTCGGGCGCGAGCGGGACGTCGACGCCCGTCAGGTAGTGCGGCGTGCGGCGTCGGACGGCCGGCGAGTTCGAAGCCCACGGGCCTTCGGGCAATTCGCCCGGCGCCTTCGCGAGGAACTTCTGGCCGGGCGGGCACGAATCGTCGGTCGCGACCTCTCCGACGCCGAGCGGCACGCAGATCCCCGGGTAGAGGCTCATGTGGCATTCCTGGCAGGTCACCGGCCGGCCGAGAGCCGCCCACGGCGTCTGCGTCCAGTCGACGGCTCGCCACTCGCTGTAGGCGTTGCGCAGCCGCTTGAAGCGCTCGGGCGGGGCGCCGCCGAGCTCCTCGGCCTTGTGCGCATCCGTTCCGAAGAGCCGCACGTCGTGACAGGTCCCGCAGAACTCGCTCGTGCGAAGGTACCCGCCGCCGTCGAGCGAGCCCGCGGCGTGCGCGCCCGGCTCGACCACGACCGTCCCGGGCGAGGGACCCGAACGCGCCGACGCGCCGGGCTCGACGTGATAACCGCTATTGGCGATCCCCGACTCGTCTCCCGCGCGGAACGGATGCCGCGCGCCGGTGTCCACGCTGCGCCATGCGTCGTTTCCGACGTACGCGTCCCCGGGCCGCGAGGATCGGGTCGCCGTGTGACAGAAGTCGCAGCCGATGGACTCCGCGGTCGCGGCAGGCGCGATCTCCGAGAGCGGGCGTCGGTGCGGGCCGGCCCAGGCCTGGGCCTCTCCCATGACGGCGTCCGCAGGCACGTGGCAGTAGACGCACCAGTGCTCGCCGCCGCTCCCCGTCGCGAGGTTGCCGTTCTCGAAGCACGCCTGCGCGGCATCCGGCGCACGGCGCAGGAGGCCTGCGCCCTGCGGGCACCGCGCGCTGCGGAATCCCTGCTCCTGGATCTGCGCTTCGAGCGAGAGGAACAGAGGGCTGCGCCCCGCGTACGCCATCACGCTGCGCCGCCACTCGTCGTAGTACTCGCGGTGGCAGCCCGCGCACTCGGCCGCAGGCGAGTACGGACGCGTCAGGCCGGCGCGCTCGCCGACGGGCAGAGGGATCACTCCCCCCGCAAAGTTCGCGCCCGGTGGGGGCGAACCCGCGATCGCCGCCGCGACGATCGCGAAGCAGAGGATCACGCCGAACACCATCGGCCCGAACCGGAAGAGCACCCCCGCGGGCCGCGTCGCGCGACGCTCGACGAGCGGCCTGTGCCTGGGAGGCGGGGGAGCGGTCACGGGGCAGGCAGCTTAGCCTGGGCCGCGACGTCGTCCGAAACGACAAGGACCGGCCGCGTCCCCGCCTGCTCGTGTTCGCCTGTCGGATCGAGATTGGCCAGCCCTACGTCGCCGCGTCCCGGAAAGGTCACCGCTTCGAGGCCCCTCGCTTCGTGCACGGACGGGCGCCACCGAGGGCCGGAGACAGACCGTCCGCGAGCGTCGCGTCCCACTGTGCGCGCTCCGCGAGGACGGCCCGCCATTGGGCCGGGTCCTCGCGCAGCTCCTCGTAGCCCTCGCCGATCCCCTCGAGGAAACGGCGTCGTCGATATTCGTCGATCGCCTTCTCGAGCACGGCTGTGAGGGGCAGGCCGTCCTGCCGCGCAATCTCCCCGAGAAAGCCGTGCGCGCGCTCGCTGATCCGGACTGTCGTTACACCCATGCGTACGAATCTGTATGCGCAATCGCATGCAGAAACGCAAGCAGAGTCCCCCCTTTCAACGTTTGCGTGCCACGATTCTCATGGCATGATCCAGGCCATGGTGGTCGAAGCGAAGCGCAACTTCCATGTGCCACTGCCCGAGCGGGAGCACGCGCGGCTGCGGAGGGAATCCGCCCGCACGGGTCGGCCCGCGACGGCGATCGCGCGCGACGCGATAGTCGATTTCCTGCGGCGTAGCCGGAAGGCAGCCCTGCACGAAGCGATCGCCTCCTACGCCTCTCGGCGGGCCGGAACGGACGACGATCTCGACTCTGCCCTCGAAGCCGCGGGCGTCGACCTCCTGCCCGACGACGCGAAATGAGGCGCGGGGAGGTGTGGTGGGCGGACCTCGCGCCGCGTTCTGGCTCCGAGCAGCACGGTCGCCGCCCGGTCGTCGTCCTGTCTCACGACGGGTTCAACCTGGCCCCCACCTGGCGATCCGTGATCGTCGTGCCCCTTTCCACGTCGCCTTCGCAGGCGCGCCGCGGCCCGACCGCGGTGGGCCTGCCACGGGGGACGGCGGCGCTCCCGAAAGAGAGCATCGCCCTGTGTCATCAGGTCACCACGCTGGATCGCGCGAAGCTGACCCGCCTGGTCGGCACGCTGCCCGCCGCGGCGCTGGCACGCGTCGAGCTGGGCCTGAAGGCCGCACTCGACCTGCTCTGATCGGCTCCTGACCGGACGGGGGTCAGTCGCGATCGGCCTGCGCCTCACCGACTCCGAGCGCGAACACGAGCGCCGTGTCCACCTGCATCATGATCGCCGTCGGGAGCGACGTCACGAAAGGCCCGAGGCTCGCCTTCTCGAGCGTGAAGACGTGGTGGAGGTTCACGGCGGACGATTGCGGGAGGCCGACCTCGGGGCCGACGCGCACCTGGCTGGCGACGTCCCGAATCGTGCGCGTGATCGCCGCGACCGTGACGGTGCCGAGGTGGGGACCGAGGACCGATCGAGTCAGGACGAGCACCGGGCGCTTTTTGTCGGGCCTCGCGAAGCGGTGCCAGTACACTTCGCCGCGCCTCACCAGCGCTCCTCGCGCCCGAGGCGTTCCAGCACCTTCTGCTGCTCACGGGACAGCGCGCTCCACGCAGCGCGCTCCTCGCTCGTCGGCGGGCGCCTCCGGTAAGAGCGGCGCTCGGCCTCCACGAGCACCGCAATCTGCGCGTCCCTCAGCCCGGCCGCGAGCAGGCGGCGGATGACTGCGGAGCGCGACTCCCCGCCCTTGCGCGCCAGGCGATCCACCCGGTCCAGCAGCGGCTCGTCCACGACGATCTGGATGGCCCTCATGATGGAACTCTATGTCGAACGAGTTCGACATGCAACGCCGGGAGCCAGATCGGGCGAGACCCCTACCGGAACTCCGTCCTCACGGTCACCTGCGCGGCGGCGACGCGGGCGGCGTTCTGCTCGAGCCGGAAGCGGGCGCTGCGGCGCTCGCCGAGAACGCGGATCTCGAGGGTCCCGTCCACGGGCGGGCCGGACTCGCCCGAGGCGCGGACGACCTCGATCGTGTAGGTGCCGTTGGGCAGGAAGCCGATCCCGAGCCGCTCGCCCGCTGTGCTCGTGGCCTCGGCGGCGCGGACGTTGCGCTTGCCGCCCATCCACGAGACGCGGGTGCCGTCGCGGTAGACGACGTTCACGTCGAGGTCCACGCCGCCGGTCCAGCTGCCACCGATGACGAGGTTGCCGCGGATCGTGTCCGCGGCCGGAGTCTCCTGAGTCGTTTCGCACCGAGTTCCCGCAGCGGCAGCAGCGTCGTCCGTCGGAGAGAGGGCCGCGAGCGTCACCCTGTGCGCGCAGGCGTCCTCGGCGCGACCGGCGCGCTCGTACACCTTCGCCATCCGCTCGTGCGACGACTTCTCGCCCGGCTGCACCTCGACGACCGAAGCGAGCGTGCGGATCGCGCGCTCGCGGTCGCCGCTACGCGCCTGCATGTCGGACAGGAAGGTCAGCGCGTCGACGTCCATCGCATCGCGCGAGAGCCAGCCCCGCACGACGGTCGTCCCCTCGGCAACCTCGCCGATACGCGCGAGGATCTTCGCGAGGTCGCGGTGGTTCACGCGCCGGTCCGGCTCCGCCTGCACCTTCGCCTTCAGCTCGGCGACCTCACGAAGGACGTTCTGCGACGCGCCGGCGAGCCCGACCGGACCCGGACGCAATGACCCCACGCGCCCCACGCGCACGGGACGGCGCGGGCGTTCACGCCAGCCTCCCCAGCCTCCGCGGCCACCCATGGAATCGCCCATCAGACCGTCGATGGCGGCACCACCGCCGGCGGGCGGTCCGCGGCGCGCGCTGCGCTCGCCGTCCGGCGTCGCCACGTCGTCGGCCGGGGCTTCCTCCGCCGCGCCGGCGGGCTCCGCAGGAGGCGCGGGTGGCGCAACGGGCGCGGGCTGACTCGCAGCCCCCTCGCCCCCGCCGGCGCCGCCCGTGCGACCCACCACCCCGCCCTGCGCCGCACCAGGCTGCGCCTGCCGCGCGTCCTCTGCGTCGCGCGAGCGGGACTCGGGGCGCGCAGGCCGCGGCGGAGCCGGCGTCGTCGTCGCGACCGGGGCGTCGAGCTGCTCGTCCGCGCCCTGACCTTGCGCCTCGCCCTCCTCGGGCTTGTCGTCCTCTTCCGTCTCGCCCGTGAACTGCGGCGCGGTCGTCCGCTCACCGAGCCCCAGCCGCTCCGCGAGCGCGTCGCTGTCGAGGACGAGCAGCGAGGTGAACGGCGTCACGAGCCCGTAGCGCTCCCCAAGCGCGACGACGGCCTCGCGGTTCGCCGCCCCGCCGGCCGCCAGGTCGTACGCGCGCTTCTCCGCCCAGATCGCCGGCACGAAGGCGGTCGCCGCGTTCGCCGCGTCCGCGAACGACACCGGATAGCGCGTCTCGAACGGGCGGCCGTTGACCGTGCCCGACAGGACGACGTCGCCCGAGGTCGCCGCGGGGATCTTCGCCGCGACCCACACCTCCTCGCCCGCGTGGATCGCGGGAAGGACCGACGGGGCGACTTCCGTCGCGCCCCCGGGGAAGGTGATACGTACGTCTCGCAGGGTCGACCCGCGAAGCCGTCCGAGCATGCGAAGGGCGAGGCTTGGGGCGTCGTCGCCCGGCGCGTAGGCGACCGCGACGCCTCCGGTGCGGCGCGAGACTTCCGCGAGCGTCCTCTCGTCGCAGGTCGTCCCGACCGCGATCGTCGAGACCGCGACGCTGGTCCGGGACGTCTCGCGCGCCACCATCTCGGCGAGGCGGCCGGGGTCGCGAACGCCGACCGTGGCGATGCCGTCTCCCACGTAGACCAGGTGCGGCGCTCGCCCGCCGGAGGAGGTGACCATGCGCACGCCCTCTCGAACGGCCCGGACGACGTCGCCCGTCCCGCCCGTCTCGATGCGGAAGAGCGCGTCCCCGAGGGCCGTGACCAGGTCGTTCGAAGGCACCTGCGCGGGCGAGCCGATCGTCCGGCAGCCGATGTCACAGGTGAGCACCGTCACGCGGTCGTCGGCCGACATCTCCTTGACCAGCGCCTGGACGACGGCGACCTGCCGCCGCCACATTTCGCCCTGCGAGCCGTAGGAGGAGTCGAGGAGCACGACGTGCTCGATCGGCCGCGCGTTCTCGGCGCGGGGGAGGCTCGGACGCAGTGCGAGGACGGCGAAGAGGTCCGCCCCGTCGCGGTAGCTCGCGGCGCGAACGTCGGACTTACCGGCCTCGGCCATCTCGACGACGAGGTTTCCCGAAGGAATGAACCGTTCGGCCTCGGTCGAAAGCACCCGGACCCCGCCCTCGTCGCGCGCGGCGAGGTTCAGGCCCTTCACCAGCACGGGCTTGCCCGCGTCGTGGCCGGTCACGCGCACGTCGACGTGGAGCCTGTCGGCGACGCTGCGCCCGATGCTCGCCCACTGCCCCTGCGGAAGCGGGTAGACGTAGCGGCGTCCGTCGGCGGTGTTGCCGAGCGTCTCGACGTACGCGATCCGGACGCGCCGTGTGGAGTTCGGGCGGATCGGGAAGATGCGCACCGAGAATCGGTTGCCCGCGTCCCACGCGAGCAGCGCGGGATCGCGCCAGTTCCCAGGCGCGAAGAGGATGTCGTCCGTGTCGACGCGGCCGAGCCGGCCGCCCATCCGCGCGTTCTTGATGACGCCGCGCCAGATGCGCTCGCCCACCGCGCGGTCGACGAAGCGCCCTTCGCGCAGCTGCCCGTCGACGTCCAGGGCCATCGACGCGATGCGCGCGCCGGCCGGGAGCGGGAACCGGTACGTGCCTTCGAGCTCCTGGTTGCCTTCGTTCGCGAAAACCTGCTCGACCTCGGTGCGTGCAATCGCGCCGACGATGCGGACGGTCACCTTGTGATCCGCGAGGCGCAGCGGCTGCTCGTTGCCGGCGGGGCCGCGCGGATTGCGCGCGCGCAGGGAGCCGACGCCCGCCTCGTCGTCCGTCGCTCCGGACTCGCTCCACGCGATCGCGGCCCCGAGGTCGGGCGCAGGGCCGACGGTCGGCGCGGTGCCGGGAAGCATGACGCCCTGCTCGCCGGCGCGAACGACGTCCGTACCACGCGGACAGTTGAGCCGGACCTCGCCGCGCGAGACGTCGATGAGGGCGCGTCCCTCGTCCTCGCGGACGGCGAGCTTTGTGCCGAGGACCTCCGCTTCGCCCTCGCTTCCGAGGAGCTTGACCTTGAGGGGCGGGGAGCCGGGCACGACCGCGACCTCGAAGACGGCGTTGCCCGATTCGAACCGCACCTGACGCGGCGCGGCCTCGAGGGTCAGCTTCGTCTCGTGATCCAGGATCACGGTCGATCCGTCCGACAGCTCGATCTTCGCGCGCTCGGTCGGCGCCGTCTGGATCGACGCGCCGGCCGCGATCGCGGTCCCGGTCCCGAGCCCCATCGCGGTGCCCTCGACGATACGCGCCGTCAGGGGCGTGCCAGCCACGACGGGCGCGGCGGTCGCCGGCGGAGGCGACTCGGTCCCGCAGCGCAGCGCGAGGACCGCGAGGAGGAGCACGGGCAGACCACGGGTGACGTTCATGGGCTTCCTCCGACGCATGGGACCGCGGGGGGATCTCGCCCCCTTTCGGGCCCTCGTGGCAACCCCCGAGGACAACCGAGCTTGGACACGGCGACGAGGGGGGCCTTGGGGCCCTTGCCGCCCGTCGGCCGATGGGGGGCGGATCAGCCCGGGGGCGCGAAGGGAAAGATCGCGAGGAGGCTCACGTCGCAGAAGGGGCCGATCCGCGCCGTGCGGACGACCTCCTCGATGCACGACGCGGCGGGCGTGCCCGCGACGGAGTCGTCGTGCTCGCGCTGCTCCGAAGCCAGGTTCATCACGACGCCCCGCGTGGGGTAACGACGAGGCTCGCCGGAGGGTCCGATCACTTCCACCAACGTAACGGTGCCGTCGTTGCGGAAAGTGGCCGCGACGCGAAGAACTTTCGTGCGAGTCGGCGTGCATGCCTCCACGTCCGCGGCGATCGCGGCGAACGCTGCGGAGACTTTCTCCCGGGAGGGCTCGGGGTCGCAGTCCTGCGTGACCTGGGGCGTCTCGGCGGCAGCGGGTTCGGCCGCAGGGGGCGGCGAAGCGCAGGCGAGGGCACCGAGCCAGGTGAGGACGCTCGCGGCACGGATCGTTCGCGACGACATCGAGACGACGCAGCTCACGCGATGGAGCCGCGCTCGACCCGCAGTTGGTGGGCGAAGGCGTCGAGCACGTCGTAGGTCGTCAGGATGCCGACGATGCGCCCGCCCTCTACGACGAGGAGGCAGCCGACCTTTCGGCTCGCCATCGTGGCCGCGGCCACCTCGACGGGCTCGGAGGGCGCGATCGTGAGGGGGCTGCGGGTCATGACGTCTCCGACGGTGCTGCCGGGCCGCAGTACATCCTTCGAGGAGACGACGCCGAGAAGCGTCTCACCCTCGACGACCGGGAAGTGCCGGCAGCCGATCTCGCGCATCTTCTCGACGGCCTGCGAGATCGGCATCGGCGCCGACACGCAGACCGGGTCGGGCGTCATCAGATCCTCGACGCGAAGCGGGAACTCCCCCATCGACGCTGGATCCCATATCACGCCGGCGCAGCGGAATCACGTGGCGTCGGCGGCCGGAAGGAGCGAGGCCAGGATCCCCGATCGTCCGACGGTCACGGCACGACGCGGAGCGCGCGGCGTCGCTGCGGACCCCACCGGTACAGGCGGAAGTGCGAGTCGAAGGCGAAGGCTTCGTCCATGCCGAGTCGCTCGAGGAGCGCGAAGCTCGTGCAGTCGACCAGGCTGAAGTCCTGGTCGGGCCAGTCGCGCGCAATCTGGCGGGCGCGCTGGAAGTCCGCCGATGCGACGCCGAGCATGCGGACCACGCCGGACCGCATTGCGTCCCAGTAGCCCATCGCGGCATCCCGCCCGAGCCTCGCCCGCAGGAGGCACCAGGTCTCCACGAAGACGTGGTCGGTCGTCACGAGGTCGCCAGCTCTCCCCCGGGCCTCGAAGACGGCGGCGGCGGCGGCGTGGTGCCGATCCGATGCGTCCGCGGCAGCGTAGAAGGCGCCCGTGTCAACGAAGAGCGCCGGCACGGAAGCCCTCGTCGAGCGCCGCATCGTGCCGCTCGGAACCGTCTTCGCGACCGCTCCGGCCCAGCGCGACGAAGGAGAGGACCCGCTCCTTGGAGAAGGACTCGACCCCGGCGCGCTGTCCCACGTGCGCCGCCACGATGCGGCGCAGGAGCTCGGTGAGTGAAACGCCCGTGCCCTTCGCCTCCCGGCGAAGGGCTCGAAGCGACCGGGGGGTAAAGTAGACCTGGGTGCGTTCGAAGTGCGGCATGAAAGTGATGTTAGGGTGGCACCAAGCTGACGTCAATCAGCCTCCCCAGCCGATGCCGCCGAATCGGCCGAAGCCGCCCCCCTGGACCGTGACTGTGGCGACTCCGACGCGGCGGGTTCCGGCCGCGAGGCGGAACGGGAAGCGCCGCTCTTCTCCCAGCGCCCAGACGCGGACGTTGCCCTCGACGGCGGCGTCGCCCGATCCAGTGCGGACGACCTCGACGCGGAAACCGCCCTGCGGCAGGAACCCGAAGGCGATCTGCTCGTGGGAGCGGCTGGTCGCGTCCTTCGCGCGGACGCCCCGCCGTCCGCCCATCCAGGAGGCGCGCGTGCCGGTGTTCGTCACGACGCCGGCGTCCAGATCCACGTCGCCAGTCCAGTCGACCTCGACGACGAGGTCGCCGCGGGCGTTTTCGGCTTCGGGCGCCGCGGCGCCCTCCCCCTCGCAGCGCGTGGCGGCAGCCGCCGCGGCGTCGTCGGTCGGCGACAGCGCCGCGAGCGTCACGCGGTGGGCGCAGGCGTCGTCGAGACGGCCGGCGCGCTCGTAGAGCTTCGCCATCCGCTCGTGCGACGCCTTGTCGCCGGGCTGGACCTCGGCGACCGAAGCGAGCATGCGCTGGGCTCGATCGCGGTCCCCCCCGCGGGCCAGGAAATCCGCGAGGATCGTCAGCGCCTCGGTGTCCATGGCGTCGCGCGCGAGCCAGGCGCGGGCGACGTTCGTCCCGTCGTCGATCTCGCCCACGCGCGCGAGTGCCCGGGCGAGGTCGCGATGGTGCTTGCGGCGGTCCGGCTCCGCCGCGACCTTCGCGCGCAGGGCCTCGATGTCGCGCCTCTGCCTTTCGGGCGCGGCGGCGACGCCTTCCTCGCGCAGCTCGCCGAGCGTCGCGAAGCGTCCCCCGCTCCATCCGCCCCAGCCGCCGCGGGAAGGAATGGAAGGCTGGGCCTCGCCTTGCTCGAAGGTCATCGGGAAGGTCACGGTCACGGTGCCCGTCTCGGGCGTAGGGAAGGTCATCGCCCGGAAGCCGGCCAGCATGCACTGCGCGGCGGGCTCGCCGAGCTGGTTCTCGCGTGCCGCCGCGCTGGTGACCCGCCCGTCCGCGCCGATGGTGAACTGGATGGAGATCCGGCCGCGCAGGGCCGGGTTGGTCAGGAGCTGGCGCTCGTAGCAGAACTTGAAGCGGTTGATGTGCTGCCGGACGACGCGTCGGACGATGTTGATGTCGAGCGCGCCGTTCACCGCCGGGGCCCCCTGCCGGACGACCGGGACTTGCTGGCCGGAGCGGCCACCGCTGCGGCCAAGCCCGATCGAGCCACTGCCGAGGCCTTCCAGGCCCGCGATATCTCCCCTGCCTCCGGCGCCCTCACCGAAGCCGGCTCCCGATCCCGCGGCCCCCGGCGCCCGCGAGCGCGCCGCGTCGGCAGCCGGCTCCGCGCCCTCCAGCTCCGCTTCCCCCTCGCCGGTCCACTGCGTGGGAGTGATCGCGACCCCGAGCCCGAGGCGCTCGGCGAGCGCGTCCGAGTCGAGAACGAGCAGCGACGTGAACGGCGTCACCAGGCCGTGACGGACGCCCAGCTCCACGATCGCCTCGCGGTTCGCGTCGCCGCCCGCGGCGAGGTCGACGACGCGGCGCTCCGCCCACATCGACGGCACGAAGGCGTTGCCGATCGAGTCGTTCTCGCGGACCTCGATCGGGAAGCGGCGCTCGAAGGCCTCGCCGTCGATTGAGCCGCGCAGGACGACGTCGCCCGAAGCCGCGGACGCGTACTTCGCTGCGACCCAGACCTCGTCGCCCGCGCGGATCGCGGGCAAGGCCGCGGGCGAGACCTCGGTGGGAGCGCCCGGGAGCGTGACCGTGACGCCTTCGAGCACCGCGCCGCGCAGCCGTCCGAGAAGTCGCAGCGCGAGCCGCGGGGCCGCGTCGCCCGGCGCGTAGGCGATCTGCACGCCGCCGGTGCGCCTCGTGACCTCCGCGAAGGTCCGTTCGTCGGCGGACGAGCCGACCGAGATCGTCGAGACGGACGCCTTCTTCTCCGAGACTGCGCGGCCTACCCGCTCGCCGATCCGGCCGGGATCGCGCGCGCCGACCGTCGAGGCGCCGTCGCCCAGGAGAACGAGGCTCGGGCGGCGTCCGTCCGATCCGGTGAGCGCGCGCACGCCCTCCTCCACCATGCGGACGACGTCCGTCGTCCCGCCCGCCTCGATGCGGAAGAGGGAATCGCCGAGCGACTCTGCGAGCGCGTCCGACGGGACCTGGCCGGGCGAGCCGACAGGACGGCAACCGATGTCGCACGCGAGGACGGTCACCCGGTCGGCCCCGTCCATCTCGCGCACGAGCGCCTGGACCACCGCGACCTGCCGGCGCCAGGTCTCGCCCGCCACGGAGTAGGACGAGTCCACGAGGAGCACGTGTTCGAGCGTGGCGGCGCTCTCGCGGCGCGGGAGGTCCGGGCGGATCGCGACCACCGCGTGGAGGTCCTGCATGATCCGGTACGTAGCGACGGCGGCTGGGGCGCGAGAGGCGTCCTCCGTCTCGATCTCGACGTTCCCGGACGGGACGAACCTCTCCGCCTCGAGTGAGAGGACCTTCTCGCCGTTTTCTTCGCGCGCGGCGAGCGCGGGGCCTCGGACGCGAAGCGCTTGCGTGCCGGTGATCCGGACGTCGAAGGAGATCCGGTCCGCGACGCTGCGTCCGAGACTCCCCCACTGTCCTTGCGGGAGCGGGTAGACGTACCGGCGGCCGTCGGCCGTGCGCGGGAGGGTCTCGACCCAGGCGATCTTCACCTTCTTCTGCGAGCGCGGAGCGATGGGGTGGATACGGATCGAGAAACGATTGCCCGCCTCCCAGGCGAGCAGCGCCGGATCGCGCCACGGTCCGGGCGCGAAGAGGACGTCGTCGGTGTTCACGCGTCCGAGGAACCCGCCGAGGCGCGCATTCTTCTGGACGCCGCGCCAGATGCGCTCGCCGACGGATCGGTCGACGAACCGGCCCGGCCGCCACGAACCGTCGACGTCCACCGCAAGCTCCGCGATGCGGGCGCCGGAGGGGATCGGGAAGCGATAGGTCCCTTCCAGCGTGCGGTCGGTGTCGTTCGCGAACGTCTGCTCGATCTCCGTACGCGAGACGGGCCCTGAGATGCGGACCTTCACGGCGTGCTGCGCGAGGCGCAGGGGGTGCTCGGTCGCGGCCCGCCCGATCCCGGACAGAGTGGCGTTCGCGTCTACGCCGAGGTCGCGCGCGCGCAGGCTCCCGATGCCGGCCTCCTCGTCCGTGGCACCGGCCTGCGCCCAGGACATCGTCGCGCCGAGATCGGGCGCGGGCCCGACCGCGGGGGGATCTCCCGGCTTCATGACGCCCTGCTCGCCTGCGCGGACCGTCTCCTCGCCGCGCGGACAGCGGAGGCGGACTTCCCCACGCGATACGTCCACGAGCGCGCGCCCCTCGTCCTCGCGAACGGCGAGCCGGGTTCCCGTGACGACTGCCGCCCCCTCGCTACGCAGGAGCTTCACCTCGAGGGGCGGCGAACCCTCCTTCGGCGGGACGTCGAGGACGGCCTCGCCCTTCTCGATCCGGATCGCGCGGACGCCGGCCAGAAGGACGATCTTCGTCTCCGCCCCGAGCACGGCGACCGTCCCGTCGGAGAGCTCGATCTTCGCCCGTTCGGTGGGCGCGGTCTCGGCGGATCCGCCCGCACGGATCGCGGTGCCGGCGCCGAGACCCTGGCACTGGCCCTCGACGATGCGGGCGGTGAGCGCGGCGAGGGGCGCGGGGGCGGCGTCGCGAGGACGCGGCTCGCTGCCACAGGCCATGAAGAAGGCGACGAGAAGGATTCGGGGCATGGGGATTCGGACCTCCGCAGGACGCGAGAGTTCCGGCGCATGCTACCCCAGGGTGCATGTGCATCGGGGGGGTGGAATCCATGGCCAGCAAATACCAAGCTACGGATCAGGGTCCGGCGAAACGACGCACGATGTCGTCCCACCGCAGCACGCGCTCGTCGTCTGCACCCATCATGTCGACGAGCCATCGTCTCACATAGCCGTGATCGAGAGTCGGCCCGCGTACCGCGACGAGGCGCTCCAGGTCGACGACGTCCTTCCCCCGGAAGAACAGGAGCTTGAAAATTACGATGGCCTCCGGCGCGAGGAACCAGCCGCTCCAGCCGTCGTCCGAGGTGATGCGGATCCGCGTCCGGCCCGCCTCGTCGGAGAACGGAATGCTCGGAACGAAGACGTCGATCCGCATGCCGTCCCACCGCCCGACGAACATCCCGTCGCTGCGGGCGCGCGCGACGGCCGCGACGGCGTCGAGCTCGATGCCGAGACCCGCGAGAGCCGCGACGACGATCGGGATCCGCTCATCCTCGACGAAGACGTTGACGTCGACGTCGAGGGTACCGCGCGGGACGCCGGCAACGCCGAGCGCGAGCGCCCCCCCGATTGCGTACGGAAGATCGGAGGACTCGAGGTGGTCGGCGATCCGCTGCGCGGCCTCGGCCGCGGACCTCCTAGGAACCGCCACGGTCGCGCCGGGTTCGAGCACGCAGACGTTCGAAGGCCCTCTCCGTCGCGGGCGCCAGGCGATCCTCGAAATCGAGGACGCGCCCCGGATCGTGGCCGAGCCGAACCGCCCACAGCGCGTCGCGCGCGCACAGCAATGTGGCCGCCCATCGCTCCGTCGACGTCGCTCGTTCGAAGGCCTCGACTTCGCGACGGACGGAAGTCGCATCGTCGATGACCCAGCCGGGCAGCTTGGCGAGGACCACGGTCGAAGTGTAGCTCGCGGGTAGTTTCGGTGGGAGAAAGAGCTACCGGACCGGTTCGAGGCGGAACTCGCGGCGCACCACGACGCGGCCGACGATCGCGCGCTCGGCCTGGAGGGTGAAGTCGAGCGTCCGCCGCGCGCCGAGGGCTGCGACGGTGATCCGGCCGGAGGCGGGCGAGCGGTCGGCAGGATCCGTGCGGGTCACCTCGACGAGGTACGTCCCGACCGACGCGCGCCGCAGCGCCAGTCGCTCGCGGCCAGCGGCGGCCGCCGCTTCGGCGGACAGGCCGCTGCGTCCGCCCATCCACGAAAGGCGCGTGCCGTCGGGCGCGACCAGGGCGATGTCGAGATCTCCGGCGCCGACCCAGCTCGCGTCGAGGACCACTTCGCCCCAGGTACGCTCGGCGTCCGGCGTCCGTGCCGCAGCGTCCGCGGCACGCCGGCGGGCGGCGTCGTCCGACAGCGCCGCGTAGACGAGGCCCGCTCCCTCGCGGTCGCCGATCGTCGAGGTGCAACGGACGGCATCCGCGGCCGCGGACAGGTCAGACGGCGAGATCTCGGACAGCGCGACCCTGTGTGCGCAGGCGAGAACGGCGGACCCCACCCGCTCGAATGCGCGGGCGAGCCGGTCGTGGAGCGGCTTGGCGTCGGGATCTGCCTCGACGATGCCCGAGAGGATCCGCAGCGACTCCGACCGGCGACCCTGCCGCGCGACCGCGTCGGCAAGCCGCGCGAGGGCCTCGGCGTCGAGCGGATCACGGCCGAGCCACTTCTCGGCGATCTCCTGCGCGCGCGCCGGATCGCCCGCGCGGGCCAGCGCCTTGAACAGGTCGCGGTGGCGCGCACGGCTGTCCGGCTCGGAGCGCAGTCCGGCCTCCGCGACGGCAACGGCACGCAGGTCTGTCGACGAGGGCCCCGCCACCGTCTGAACGCCGCCCGTGCGGAACCAGACCCGCCGCATGAAGCGGCCCGGCCCGCGACGCGCAGGGACCGGCCTGCTGCGCGGCGAGTTGTCGCGGTCGAAACGCTCCGGCGCCGCTTCACTGGCTTCGTCCGCAGAGCGCGCAGAGGGCGCACGGGAGCGCAACCCGATCGTTCCGTCGCCGACGCTGCCGCCGCCGCGTCCCTGGCCGACCAGGCCGAGGGACGAGGAAGACTTCGCGGGCGCCTGGAGGTTCATCCCGGGCGCGTGCGTCTCGAGCCCGGTCGATTCGTTCGCGACCGCCTCTTCTTCTCCGGTCCAGCTCGCGACCGACTCGGTCCGCTCGAGGCCGAAGGCGCGCATCATCGCCTCGCTCTCGAGGACGAGCAGGGAGGTGTGCCGCGACAGGACGCCGAAGGACTTGGAGAGCGCGACGATCCGCGCGCGGTCCTCGCCGCGGCCGTCCTGCTCGAGCTTCTCGATCGTGGCCGCGGCCCAGAGCGCGGGGACGAAGGCGTTGCCCGCATCGGCGCGCGCGGACAGCGCGATCGGATAGCGATCGAACCACGGACGCCCGCCGACCTCGCCGCGCACCACGACCTCGCCGCGCACCTCGCCGCTCATGCGGCCCGTGACGAGGACTTCCTCGCCTGCACGAAGGTTCGGCAGCTCCGAGGGAGCGACGTCCGTCAGGCCCGCGGGCAGCTCGATGCGTGCGCCGGTCAGGGTCGGCCCGGAGGTCGTCTCCAGCACGGCCAGCGCAGCGTCCGAGGCACGTTCGCCGGGCCGCCACGCGAGGTGGTGGCCTCCGCCCGCCCGCGCGATGGCGGCGAGCGCGGTCATGTCGGCGTCGGCGCCGACCCCGACGGTCGTGAAGGAGACGTGGGCGCTGCGGGCGAGGGACCTCGCGCGGGAAGCCAGCGCGCCGGCCGTCCTGTTGCCCACCGAGGCGACTCCGTCGCCGAGGTAGAGGACGTGCACGTCGCGCGCGGCGTCGCGCTTGCCTTCCAGCGCCGAGGCGGCGATCGCGAGCGCGCTCGACAGGTTCGACGCACCGGCCGGGCGGATCCGTCCGAGCCAGTCGGACACCTCCCGCGCGCCTTCGGCAGACGGGGCGCGCGGCATGGGGTCGAAGGTCTGGCAGGTCAGATCGCATGCGAGGACGGCGAAGCGGTCGAGCCGGTCCATGCCGGCGACGATCGACGACGCGAGCCGTGCAGCACGCGCGTAGCGCTCGCCGACCATCGACTGGCTGGAGTCGACGACGATCACGTGGTCCTTCGGCCGCGCCTCGGTCCAGGCCGGGATCTCGGGCCTGATCGCGAGCGTGACGAAAGGCCGCGCGTCGCCTGCGAGCGCCTGCTCCGAGCGCACGACGTCGGGATCCGCGCCGCGCGCCGGCAGACGCCGCGGGTTCGCCGCGGGCGCCCCTGCAAAGGTGAACGCACGCATCTCCGCGCCCGAGTCGCGCGGCACGAAGGAGACGGCGAGGTCGCCGGCGGGGACGAACGCGTCCTGCGCGAACGCGAGGCGAACCGCGCCGGGCTCCGTCACGGGGCTCGCGACGAACCCGCGCGGACGGACGACCGTCTGCGCGTCGGCGCCGGCGATCCGAACGTCGAGGGAGAAGCGGTCGGCGCGCGTCGAGCCGTCGGACGCGTGCGGCAAGGGGTACACCCACCGGCGCTCCGAGCCGCGCGGGGGCAGCGTCTCGGTGTACGCCACGACCACGCGGCGCTCGCCGCGCGCCGGGATCGGGAAGATCCGCAGCTCCACGCGCCCGCCGCGCTTCCATTCCAGGAGCGCCGGGTCGCGCCACGGACCCGGCACCCAGACGATGTCGTCCTTCGGATCGGGGCGCTTCGCAGTCGCGTGCGCGAGGACGCCGCGCCAGATCCGGCCTGCCCGCTCGCGCTCGACGAAGGCGCCCTCTTCCAGGCGGCCGTCGACGTCCAGGGCCAGGCGCGCGATGCTCGCGCCGGGCGGCAGCGGGAACCGGTAGATGCCCTCGAGCTCGCGCGAGTCGTCGCTGCGGAAGACTTCCTCGATCTCGGTCCGGGCGACGTTGCCCGCGATGCGGACGCGGACGTCGTGTCGGACGAGACGGAGCGGACGCTCCGCAGCGGCGCGATCGCCGGGACGGCGCGCGCCGAGCTCGCCGAGGCCGGCGAGACCCGCTTCGCCGCCTTCGGTCTCGACGTCCTCACCGAGACGCGCCCATCCCAGCTCGCGGGCGAGACCGGCAACCGCGGCGACACGCACGGCACCCGACTTGGGCACGACGGCTTCCTGGCCCGCGAACACGAGGGCCGCAGGGCCTTCGGCGCCGTGCACGCGGACCGTCCCGCGCGCGACGCGTACGCTCGCGAGCGATTCCGATGCGGAAAGGGCGAGCCGCGTACCGAGCACCTCGACCGTTCCCGTCGGCGTCCCGACGGTCAGGGGCGGCGCGTCCGGGACGTGCGCGACCTCGGCGACGATCTCGCCGTGCGCAAGGTGAAGCGCGCGCGCCGTGCCGGCGTCGAGCGCGAGCTCGGTCTCGTGATCGAGGACCACCGTGCTGCCGTCGGAGAGCGTCAGCTCCACGCGCGTGCGCGCGTCGGTGCGGACGATCGCGCCCGCGGGCAGCTGTGCACCGGCCGTCGCGGTGACGAACGACGACCCCGTCGCCGCACGGACGACAAGTCCCGTCGCCCCGTCGGGAGCCGCACGGACGAGGCGCGTGACGGTGGCCGTGGTCGGGAGCGAAGCCAGTCCGCCTCCCGTGCCGGCGCCCCACCAGGCCAGGCCGGTCGGGCCGAGGGCAAGCGTGACGAGGACGACGGCCGCAGCCGAGGCGAGCGCTCCGAAGGCGGCGATGCGAAGCCACGGGCGGGCGACGGCCGACGGTGCGGGAACGGGACGGATCGGAGCCTTCTCGGCAACAGGGCGAGGGCCCTCGGCGGGCGTGGGCGTCGGCGTTTCCTTGCGGGTGGAGAGCGCGAAGCGCAGCCGGTCCTCGAGGTCGTGCGGAACGACGAAGTCCGCGCCCGCGTCCGCGATCGCTTCCGCGGCGGCGGCCGCCGCGTGCCTCAGGTCGCGGCAGTCGTCGCAGGACGCGAGGTGATCCGCGTGCCGACGCACCGCAGCGGCCCGTCCGTCCACGATCGCGCCGAGGTCGTCGTGGACGTCGTTGCATGCTCCGAGTCGTTCGCTCATCTCGTCACTCCGCTCCGTTTCCCAGAACCTCGCCGAGTCTCGCGAGCGCACGACTCGCGCGCTTGCGCGCGGCGGCCTCGTCGATCCCGCATGCAACACCGATCTCCGCGTACGACAGACCCGCCTCGTAGTGCAGAAGCAGCGCCTCGCGCTCCGAAGGTCGCAGCTTCTCGAGCGCGCCGCGGACGTGCTCGGCCCGTCGGTGCGCCGCGACGAGGTCGTCCGGCCGTCCCGCATCGGCGTCCGCGTCGTGGGCGAGCCGCAGTCGCCGCTCCTGACGGACGCGCGTCTCGAGCCGGCGAGCGCAGACGCGCCGCGCGATCCCGAAGAGCCACGCTCGGACCGTGCCGTCTCCACGAAAGGAGGCGAACGCGTCGTGCGCCGCGAGCAGCACGTCCTGCGTCGCCTCCTCGGCTTCCGCCTGCGAGCCGAGCATCGCCATGCAAAGCCGACCGATCGCCGCGCCGTGAAGGCGTGCGCAGCCCGCCGCGGCCTCCCGCCGATCCCCCTCGCGGATGAGCGCGACGAGGGGGTCGGTCTCCTCCACCCTCGCCAGCGCCTCGGCTGCCATCTCGACTTGCATGTGGCGACGTCCCTGCCTTTCGTGACCACAAGAGACGCGCCACCCCTGGGGAAGTTCCGCCCCCTTCTGGCGGGCAACACCCCCGCTGTGGTAATTCCAGGCCGTGATCACGCGCACTTGCCTCGGCCTTGCCCTGCTCTTGCCGGCCTACGCCGTGGCCGACGACACCCACTACCAGGACCTGATCATGGGGGAGGACGCACTGGGGATGGGCGGCGCCTTCACCGCGGTAGCCGACGACGCCTCGGCCGCCTTCTACAACCCCGGCGGGCTCGCGCTCATCAAGGGGTCGTCGCTCTCCGGGAGCCTGTCGGTGTACGGATACGAGCGCCGCACCCTCACGGACGGGCTGCAGACCCAGCAGGGAAACCGCACCTTGCAGCACGAGGATTATCCGACGCGACCGTTCGGGGGCGGCGTCGTAAAGCGGTTCGGAAAGAAGGGGCCGGATCGCGTCCGTCCGTTCGCCTTCGCGATGTCGACGTACATCCCGTACCAGAGCAACTACCGCTGGCAGATCGGGTACCGGATCGACGACCCCTACGAGTACGACCCGTACTACGAGCCGGTCCTCTACACCGATCGGACGATCACGATCTCCGAGGATGACAAGACGATCTGGGCGGGACCGTCGCTCGCCTGGCGGGTCAGCGACCGTCTGGGCCTCGGCTTTTCCGCGTTCCTGTCGACCCGGACGCTCGACCGGCACTACGACGAGAGTTGGGTCGACGTCACCACGGAGGTCGAGGACGGATCGGACGTCGCCGACTACGCGAACATCATCACGACCGACCTGTCGATGACGGCCCTGACGACCGTGCTGCGCTTCGGCGTGCTGTGGTCGCCTGCGCCTCGCTTCCGCCTCGGCCTGATGCTCTCGCCGCCGTCGATTCCGATCATGTCGAGCGGGGATCTCCGCAACCGGTCGCTGCTGGCGACGGCCGGCCTCGCGCCGACATACGACCGAAGCACGGTCGACGTCGAGGAGATCAACGCGGCCATGCCCGCGAACGCGCGCCTGGGGCTCGCCTACGCGTTCAGCGAGAGCTCTCTCGTCGCGGTGGACGGCAGCGTGCACCTGCCGCTCGAGTACACGAGCGACGAGCCGCTCGTGCTTCTTCCGCCCGGCAGCACCTTCACCGACAACTATTGGGTCGCAGTCTTCGAGCGACGCTTGACCACGAACGTGAACGTCGGTTTCGAGACGATGGTCGGGGAGCATGTCCCCATTCGCGTCGGCGTGTTCACGAACTTCTCGTCCGCGCCCGATCCCGTGGCGGGGAGCGTACCCATGCAACCTTCCGTGGATATGTTCGGCGGGTCCATCGCGCTCGGATATCGAGACGAGGGTTATGCGATCTCGATCGGAGCGGCCGGGATGGCGGGCAACGGGTACGGCCTCTCGTTCAACTCGGATCCGCTCGCGGGGCGGCCTTACGAGCGAGAGGACTACCGGCAGAGAGCTTTCTACCTCTTTCTCTCCGGCGCCAAGCAGGCGGCCGGACGGGCCGTACGGGATTTCACGAAGTTCGAGTAGCGACCCGGGGATTAACCCCAAGCGAGCCAAGCGCTTGGAAAGACGGGCGTTTTGGCCGCGACCACCCTTGAATCGATCCCGCCCCGCTCCCGTCTACAATCCCGACATGACGAACGCGACCCGGACGCTCCTCCTTTCGGCGACCCTCCTCGTTCCCGGCCTCGCATGGGCCGAGGACGTGAACGTGAACCTGACGGACCATCGCGGTCGCGCGATCGACGGACAGGTGACGGCGACGCCTTCCGGCGGCGGCGCCGCGGTCCGGTGCACGACGCGTGGCGGTCGCTGCACGCTGCGGGTCAGCAAGGCCGGTGGCTACTCGATCAGCGCGCGGCCGCTCGCCGGGGGAAACATCCCCGCGAAGGCGATCACCGTTCGGGCGGGGCGCGCGGCGACCGCGAACCTGCAGGCGACGGCGCCCGGATCGGATCCGGTGGGCGGCGGCGGAGCGGGCGGCACGGTCGGCGGCACGGTAGGAACGACGCGGGACGGCGACGGCTCGGGCTCCGGCGGTGGCGGTTCCGGCGGCGGCACGGCCTCGAGCGGTGCGACGAATAGGCCCGCCGACGCCGCGGCGCCGCCGCGCAACCTCGGCAGAGGATCCGCGGTGTCGGTTCGCGGCAACACGACGGACGCACGCGGTCGGCCGGCGGACGGAACCGTGACCTTCAAGCAGGGTGACCGGACCATCGGGACCGCCAACACGACCGGCGGGCGCTTCGTCGCGTACGACCTGGCGGCCGGCAGCTATTCGGTGACGTTCCGCAGCGCTGCGGGTCGGCAGGGCACCAAGTCGGTGACGGTGCGTCGCGGCGCCGAGGTCACGCTGAACGTCGGCGTCCAGTAGCTTCGTCACTCACGCCGCTGGCGGGGCGACCCCCCAGCTCCTGGCCCCTCCCCCCTCCGAAAACCCCCGCAGATCCCTGGCTTTCCAGGCTGCGCGTGTGTGGATCATTCGTTGCACGCATGCTATAGGCCCTGCGTCCACGGGGTACCCAAGCCTCGGGGGCGGTGCGCGGGAGAATCGAAGGGCGCTTTTCGCAGCGTGTGAGGAGCCTAGAGATGCGCGAATCCGTGGAAGTGCTGGTCTTCGGGGGAATCCTCTTCGCGTCCGGTGTCGCGTCCGCTCAGACGGACGACGAGTACTACGACGAGGAAGCGGCCGGGGACTACGACGAGGCCGCAGCCGGCGGGGCGGACGCCGCGGGTGAGGTCTCCGGCGAGGTCGGCGGCGCAGTCTCGCTCGGAGGCGACGACGAGGAAGACGCCGACGAGGGCGACGATGCCGCCGCGGACGACCCGGACGCGCAGACGTTGCAAGCTCGCCGCGACCGCGAAGTCCGGCCCGGGATCAACGGCGAGGTGGGCCTGCTGCACATCGCCGTCCTCGACTCGGGACCTCCGAACTCCTTCCGCGTCGGCCTGCACACGGAGTTCTTCTCGACCACGGACTTCCTCGCGCTCGGCGATTCGCACGACCACATCGGGGCGACCCTCGGCATCGGCTACACGCCCATCCGCTACGTGGAGACGTACCTGTCGCTCGCGAGCTACGCGAACCACAACACGACCGAGGATCCGCAGCTCTTCCAGGTGCTCGGCGACACGATCTTCGGCGCGAAGGGCTACTACCCTTTGCTCCCGTGGTGGTCCGCGGGCGGTGACTTCGGCGTGTATCTGCTCAACCAGGTCGGCAACATCGGCGTGGACGCGGCGAGCTTCGGGATCCGGGGCCTGACCTCGATGGACTTCCAGAGGCTCGGGGACGTCCCGATCCGCACGCACCTGAACCTCGGCTACTACTTCGACAACTCGGCGAACCTGGTCGAGAGCACCGAGGACGCCCGCACGATCGACGCCGGCGAGGAGCGCGAGATCTCCCGCCAGGAGCGCTACGCGCTCGGAATCAACCGGACGGACCAGTTCCAGATCGGGCTCGGCGTCGACGTCCCGCTCGACTACGTGATGCCCTTCGTCGAGTGGAACATCGGAATCCCCGTGAACCGCACTGGCTACGACTGCCTCGAAGGGGGCGAAGGCGCCGGCGGGATCGACGCCGTCGATCCCGACACGGGCGATCCAGTCGACTCCTGCCTCGCGGTGGACGCGTTCCCCGCGTTCCCCGACCGGCTGACGCTCGGCGCGCGCATCCTGCCGCCGATTGCGGGGCTCGGAATCGACGTCGGCGCGGACATCGGCCTGACGGGCGTCTCGACGCACGTCAAGGAGCTCGCCGCGACCCCGCCGTACATGATCCACTTCGGCGTCACCTACAACTACGACACGCGCGAGCGCGTCCGCACCGTCACCAAGACCGTGACGCAGACCGTGCAGGCGCCTGCACCGCCGCCGCCGCCCCCCAAGGGCCGCATCCGCGGGCGCGTTCGCGACGCGGAGAGCGGATCGGGCATCGCCGCCGCGGTCGTCTCCTTCCCGGGCCGCGAGCTGACCGCGCTGGCGAGCTCGACCGATGGAGCCTTCGTCTCGTACGAGCTGGACCCCGGCGAGGTGCAGCTGCACGTCGTGGCGCAGGAGTACTTCGAGGGCGACTGCGCGGGGACGCTTCCCGAGGCTGGCGGAGACGTGGAGGTCGACTGCCAGTTGCGGCCGACGCCCAAGCTCGGCTCCGTCCGGGGCCGCGTGTCCGACGAGAACGCCGCTCCCGTCGCGGGCGCTTCCATCTCGATCACCGGGGTGGCGAGCTTCAACATGAACTCGGGCCCGGACGGTGGCTTCGATCAGGCCGAGATGCCGCCCGGCGCCTACACCCTCAAGGTCGAGCGCGAAGGGTACATGGTCCGCCTGCGCAACTTCACGATCGAGCCGCGCGGACGCGCGGACGTGGACCTGGTGATCCGTTCCGTCCCGAGGCGGCCCAGCGTGACGATCCGCGGGGAGGTGATCCGCATCAGCAAGCAGGTGCGCTTCCAGACGGACTCCGCCGACCTGCACCCGGACTCGGCTTCTCTGCTCGATGAAGTCGCGAACGTCATGCTGACGAACCCGCAGATCCGCAGGGTCGAGATCCAGGGCCACACGGACAACACGGGCGGCCGCGACCGGAACCAGACCCTCTCGCAGTCGCGCGCGGAGTCGGTCCGCACGTACCTCATCGGTGTCGGCGTCGCCTCGGAGCGCCTCGAGGCCAAGGGCTACGGCCAGGAGCGCCCGATCGGTCCGAACATCACGGGCGGCCAGCGCGCCCGCAACCGCCGCGTCGAGTTCCACATCACGGACCAGGGCGCCGCCGCGGATTAGGGCACAGCTCTTTACCTCCCAGGTGGTTGGCGAACCAGGCCACCACGAGCTCGGACCCCTCATCGAACTGGAGCGTACCCTTGCCAGTCCGCGATGTTCACACTACGCTGTTTTGTGAACATGGCGATAAGACACAAGCACCTCAAGCTCGACCAGGCCAAGCTGGACCGCGCGCGCAAGCTGATCCGCGCCGGCACGGAGCAGGAGACCGTCGAGCGGGCGCTCGACCTTCTGCTCGCGGAGGAGCCCATCTTGCGGGCGCACCGACGCGTGCGGGCGGTCGGCGGGTTCGAGGACCTCTTCGGCAAGTAGGAGCTTCACCGTGCTGCGGCGGGCCCTCCTCGACACGAACCTCTACATCGGCTGGCTCAACGGCGGCCGGCACGAGTACCTGGTCACGGGGCGCGGTTTCGTGCGCTACCTGAGCGGCGTGGTCGCGATGGAGCTCGAAGCGGGCGCGACGACCCCGCGTGCGCGCCGGGCGCTCGACCAGCTGGCACGCGGGTACGAGGCCGCGGGGCGGCTCGTGTGTCCTTCGGCTTCCGACTTCCGGACCGCGGGCTCGATCCTGCGCGGGCTGCGGTCCCGAGGCCAGGACGTGCGGCGCGCTTCCCTCGTGCACGACGTACTCCTCGCCGCGACCGCACGTTCGATCGGCGTGACACTCTACACACGCGACCTCGATTTCGAGGCGATCCGGACGGTGCACGACTTCCCCCTCGAGATCGTCACGGAGTGACGCGATCGGGCGCGACCGGACGAGCGGGAGGCGCGGTCACGACGGAAGGTGTTGCGCCTGCACGCGCCTTCTCTCGCGGAATCGTCGCCGGTGGGGGTTGCGCGCAACCTGGCAGCCGCCGCGTGGCGCTCCACATGGCGGACGAGGGCGACGCCGTGGATGGCTCACGCGAAGACCTCCTTGCGCGCCACCTCGCAGATCGCGGCCACGGCGGGGTGGCGGATCTTCCGTTCGACCGAGATGGCGTAGTAGCGCTGGCGGATCTCCTGGCTGTGGCCCACGACGCTCACGCCGTACCGCTTCTGGATCTCTTTTGCCACGACGTCCGGCGCGGCGAAGACGCCGAGACCCGCTTCTCCGAGGACCTGGGCGAGCGCCGAGTCGTCCAGCTCGGCGACGATCTGCGGCCGGATGTCCTGGGCGTCGAACCAGGCGTTCAAGGCCCGGCAGAACGTCGAGTCCGCACCGGGGAGCAGGAAGGGGGCGCCGTCCAGCGATCGAGGGAAGTCCCCTCGAAGCGCTCGGGCGAGCTTCGGCGCCGCGAAGAAAGCCGAGCCGCATTCGCCCAGAGGATGGCTGAATGCTCGGACGGGGGTACCGGGACCGGCGGGTGAGTCGGAGAGGACCACGTCGACCGCGTGCATGGCCAGGTCGCCCATGAACTCGGCGAGCGAACGATCCTCCCGGCAGATGATCCTCACTCCCTTCCCGAGACGGAATGCCGGCTCCAGGATCCGGTGTACGATCGACTTCGCGAGGACGTCGGAGACGCCGACCACGAGGCGCATCTGGCCTCCGCGCCCGCGTCCCTTGACGGTGTCGAGGAACTCGCGGCCCAAGGAGAAGATCTCGTCCGCGTAGCGGAATGCGACGCGACCCGCATCCGTCAGCACGAGGCTGCGTCCTCTGCGCACGAAGAGCTTCTCGCCGATTGCCTGCTCGAGCCGGTGGATCTGGCCGCTGACGGTCGGAGGCGAGAGCCGCAGTTCCTTGCTCGCTCCCGTGACGCTCCCCTGCTTCGCCGCGAGCCAGAAGTACAGGAGGTGGTGGTAGTTGAGCCATTCCATGGCGCGAGGATGCCCGATTCGGTTTTTTCGAACGAACGTCTCCTAACTTACTCATTGTCGAATGATCGCGGGTCCCGTATGAAGGCCCACCGTGAAGGTGCAGATCCTGGTCCGAGGGCGCAACGTCGAGGTGACGAAGGATCTGCGCGCGCACGTGGAGGGCCGCGTCGGCACCGCTCTGGGCCGCTTCGGCGACCGCGTCGGAGGCGTGGTCGTTCGCTTCTCGGACACGGCCGGTCTGGGCGGAGGGGCCGGCCAGGCGCATTGCGAGATCCAGGTGAGCCTGCGGCCGCGCAGCGTCCGGGTGGAAGGTACCGACGGCGACCTCTTCAGCGTCGTCGACCAGGTGTCCACCCGACTCTCACGGTCCGTCGCACGCGCGATCGAGCGCGAGCAGGAGCTCGCCCCCCCAGCCGTCCGCTCCTCGCCAACCTGGAGGCCCGAGCGGTGAGAGCCGTTCGCGACGCTCGATGAGCTACATCGCCACCCCGCTCCATCCGGGTCCGAGCCTCGTCGATTCGGCGCGAGCCCAGCCGCGAAAAGCGGCCGAGCGGCTTCCGGTGGCGTTCGTCGGGACCTACCCGCCACGTCTCTGCGGCATCGCGACCTTCACATCCGACCTCGCCGCCGCGGTCGGCGTCGCCGGCCGGTCCGCACGCCCGTTCGTCGTCGCCCTGACCGATCCGGGGGGTCGGTACGAGTATTCGCGCGACGTCCGGTTCGAGATCCGGCAGGACGTCCGCAGCGACTACGCGCGCGCGGCCGAGCTCGTGAACGATTCCGCGGTGCGTCTCGCCTGCATCCAGCACGAGCACGGCATCTTCGGCGGCGACGACGGCGCGTACGCACTCGACTTCCTCGGCGCTCTGCGCGTTCCGGCCGTGGCGACGCTGCACACCGTCTTGAAGCACCCGTCGAGCTCGCAGCGGGCAATCGTCCAGCAGATGTCCCGGACGTGCGCGCGGACCGTCGTGATGAGCCAGGTCGCAGCGGACCTGCTGCGCGCGTCCTACGGAGTCGAACAGAAGAAGGTCCGGATCATCCCGCACGGGATCCCCGATCTGCCGCCCCGAGATCCCGCGCGATCGAAGGCGAGGTTCGGGGTGTCGGGGCGCCGCGTGCTGCTGACGTTCGGGCTGCTCGGCCCCAACAAGGGGATCGAGACCGTCCTGCGGGCCCTGCCCGCGGTCGTCGCCGCGTTCCCGGACGTCATCTACTTCGTCGTGGGCGCGACGCACCCCATGATCGTCCGCCACCACGGCGAGGAGTACCGCAGGTCCCTCGAGAACGAGGCGGAGCGGCTCGGCGTCCGCGAGCACGTCGCCTTTCGCGACCAGTTCGTTTCCAGTGAAGAGCTGGGCGGCTATCTCCAGGCGGCAGACGTCTTCCTCAGCCCGTACCAGAACGAGGCACAGGTCACGAGCGGCGCGCTGTCGTACGCGATGGGAGCGGGAACCGCGGTCGTCTCGACGCCGTACTGGCACGCCCAGGAGCTCCTCTCGGAAGGGCGCGGACGACTCTTCCCCTTCGGAGACGCCGCGACCCTGAGCGAGGCGATCCTCTCTCTGCTGCGGGCTCCCGAAGAGCTCGAGCGCGTGCGTTCCTCCGCATTCGAATTCACGCGGCCGATGCTGTGGCCCGAGATCGGAAAGACCTACGTCGATCTGGCAACCCAGGTGACGGCGCAGGCGCCCGCACGGGCGGCCCCCGTCCGGGAGGAACGGGGGATGGGCCTGCCGGAGCTCCGTCTCGACCACCTGATCCGGCTGACGGACGACACCGGCGTGATCCAGCACGCCACCTACTCCATCCCGGCGCGGCGAACCGGATACTGCGTCGACGACAACGCGCGCGCTCTCATCGTCGCGCTGCGCGCGGACAAGCATCTCGCGGGACGAGAAGCGAGAGACCTCGTGACCCGGTATCTCGGATTCCTGCACTGGGCCCAGAGCGATTCGGGCGATTTCGTCAACATCATGCGCTACGACCGCACGCTGGCACCCGATCGCTCCGAGGACTGCCTGGGCCGTGCCCTGTGGGCACTCGGGACGACCATCGCGCTCGCGCGCGACCAGGGCGCGAGACAGCTCGCGCGGGAGATGTTCGACCGCGCGCTGCCGAGGGCCCTCGAGCTGGGGCCGCGTGGCACGGCGTGGACCTTGCTCGGCCTTTCGAGCCGGGTCGCCGCCGAGCCGGCTGCGTCCGACCTTGTCGAGAGGGTGAGTCTTCTCGCCGAAAGGCTGGTCCAGTACTACCAGCGGGAAGCGACGCAGGGCTGGGCATGGTTCGAGCCGACGCTCACCTACGACAACGCGAGCCTCCCCCTCGCTCTCTTCGAGGCCTTCCGCGTGACGGGCGAGCGGACGAGCCTGCGCGTGGCGCGCGAGTCGCTGGAGTTCCTCGAGGGAGTCTGCTTCGAGGACGGCCACCTCGCGCTCGTCGGAAGCGCTGGATGGCACCCCCGTGGCGGCGAGAAGGCGCAGGCCGACGAGCAGGCACTCGACGCGGCCGCCTTCGTGCTCGCCTTCCGCAGCGCCTCCCTCGCGACCGGCGACCTCCGGTACCTTCGTCGCATGCGCGAGTCTTTCGCGTGGTTCCTCGGCGCGAACCGCCTTCACGCCCCCCTCTACGACGAGGGAACCGCGGGGTGCCGGGACGGGCTCGGCGTCGCCTCGGTCAACCAGAACCAGGGCGCCGAGAGCACCATCTGCTTCCTGCTCTCGCTCCTCGAGATGATCGAGCTCGCAGCAGAGGGCATCGAGCATCCCGGACGGCTTCCAGGGGACGGGAGGATGAAAGGATCCGCGTCGTGATCCGGCGCACCTCGCACACCCTCTGGCCGAACCCCCGCCGCGTGCTTGCGAAGCCGTACCTCCCCGGCCAGGAGATCGCGCCGGGGGGGCCCTTGCGGGCGACGACGCTCCTCGAACGGATTCTCGAGATCCCCGAGCCGGAGGTCGGCTCCGTGCTGGAGGCCGTGCGGCGAGGCTTCTCCGAGCGCCACCGGGACTTCGACGGGATCCTGGAGAGCCACTTCGATCTGGTGGCCCATCACCTCCCGCCCGGCGCCTCTCCGAGTCACGAGCGAAGGCACCTCATCGGCGCGTACTTCACGCACGAGTATTCCGTCGAGGCCGCTGCACTACTCAATCCGTCGATGGTGCTCGCGCCCGACCAGACGGGCATCGGACAGGACGAGCGCAGGTTCGTGATGAGCTTGCGGGCGGTCGGCGAAGGCCACATCTCGTCCATCGAGTTTCGTACCGGCGTCCTCGGCGGCGCGAACGAGGTGACGTTCGACGCGCTCGGGTCGAAGCTCGTCGGAGGGCTTCGCACGCCTCCCGACCGCTACGACAAGCGCGAGTTCGCCGCAAAGCTGACCGAGCTCGGCGCCTGGAACGACATCGCTCGAGGCGTCCTCGGCCGGCTCTCGGAGCGCTTCACGCCCGAGGATCTGGACCGCGCCCTGGTGCACCTGCAGGAGGAGGGGACGCCGCACGCGGTCCGCTACGAGACGGAGAAGATCATCCGGGTCCTCTCGGCGTCCAGCTACGTGACGCGCTTCCCTGCCGACTCCGAGATCTCCGAGCGGGTGATCTTCCCGGCCGGGCCAAACGAGACCCATGGCATGGAAGACGCTCGCTTCGTCCGGTTCGTCGAGGACGACGGCACGGCGAGGTACTACGCCACCTACACCGCCTTCGACGGATTCGAGATCCTTCCCCAGCTGATCGAGACGCAGGACTTCGCGTCGTTCACGATCTCGACGTTGAACGGGGCCGCGGCCTACAACAAGGGGATGGCGCTGTTCCCGCGCCGGATCCGGGGCGAGTACGTCATGCTGTCGCGAAGAGATCGCGAGAACCTGCACGTCGCGCGGTCCGCCGACATCCGGTTCTGGGACGACCTGACCGAGATCTACCGGCCGACCAGTCCCTGGGAGCTGCTGCACATCGGCAACTGCGGTTCGCCGATCGAGACGGCCGAGGGGTGGCTCGTCCTGACGCACGGCGTGGGACCGATGAGGCGGTACGCGCTCGGAGCCATCCTCCTCGACCTCGACGACCCCAGGCGCGTGATCGGGCGGCTTCCCGTCCCGCTTCTCGAACCCGACGAGACGGAGCGCGAAGGGTACGTCCCCAACGTCCTGTACTCCTGCGGCTCTCTCGCGCACGGAGACTCGCTCGTCCTTCCGTACGGCTTCTCCGACGTCGGGATCCGCATCGCGATCGTCTCGCTGCAAGAATTGCTCGCCCGCCTGCGGGGCGGCTAGCCGAGGGGTTGCGCTGCACGCGCCTCCTCTCGCAGAATCGTCGCCGGTGGGGGCTCCCCGCATCCTGGTCCTCGAGGACGACGTAGGCATCCGCCGGATGCTGGAGGTTCTCCTCCAGGATCGCGGGTACGAGGTGACGCTCGTCGGATCCGCCGAGGCCGCCCGCGCCGCGCACGCGGAGAGCCCGTTCGACCTGCTGGTCTTCGACAAGAACCTCCCGGACGGCGATGGGGTGGCTCTCGCGACGGAGCTCGTCGGCCACCCCTCGCGGCCGGAGGCGATCATCGTCACCGCGTACCCGACGATCGCAAGCGCGGTCGAGGCGCTGCATGCCGGGGCGATCGACTACCTGCCGAAGCCGTTCGACGTGGGCCTGCTCTCGGTGCGGGTTGAGCGGGCCCTCGACCGCCGTCGGAGGCGGGAGGAGAACGAACGACTCCACAAGTCGGTCGTGGCGCTCGCCGACCACCTCACGCAGGTGTTCGAGGCGTCGTTCGACCCGATCCTCACGATCGACGCCGACGGCACCATCGTCCGATGGAACCGCGGCGCGGAGCGGACGTACGGATACGCGGCCGACTTCATCCAGGGCAAGCCGATGCACCTGCTCGAGCGCAACCCGGACGCCGAGGTCGGCCGACGCATGCGCGCACTGCGCGGCGAGCCCACGGTCAACGAGGAGGTGATCCGGCGCACGCGCGACGGCGACGAGCGGAGCGTCCTCGTCTCGCTGGCTGCGATGGCGCGTCGAGAGGGCGAGCCGCGCCGCCTCGTCGAGGTCAGCAAGGACATCACCGCGCAGAAGGCGATGCAGAACGAGCTTCTCCATGCGGACCGGCTCAAGACGCTCGGGACCCTCGCCGCGGGGCTCGCGCACGAGATCAACAATCCCCTGGCGTTCGTGAAGGCGAACCTGACGCTCCTGGCGGAGCGCAGCGCCGACCCCAGCGTCGTGAAGCCCGAGGAAGCCGTCGAGCTCGTCCAGGAGTCGCTCGACGGCGTCGAGCGCATCGTCCAGGCCGTGCGTCACCTGCGTGGTTTCTCCCGCGCGGCCTCCGACCGGCCGGTGGAGGCGTCGCTCGGCACGGTGATCGAGGGGACCGTTGCGCTCGCCCGCTTCCGGATTCGCGAACGACGACACGCGATCGACGTGGAGGTCGCGGACATGCCGCCCATCCCGTGCATGCCCGCCCGGCTCGGGCAGGCGATCCTCAACCTCGTCATCAACGCGCTCGACGCGTCGGGGCCGACCGGACACGTGTGGATCAAGGCGACCGTGGAACGCGGCGAGGCGGTCATCGAGATCCGCGACAACGGACCGGGGATTCCCGCGGAGATCCAGCCGCGCGTCTTCGAGCCCTTCTTCACGACGAAGTCTCCGGGCGAGGGGACGGGACTGGGGCTCGGAATCTGCCGGCAGATCGCGGAGGAGCACCGCGGCCGCCTGTACCTGCGGACGTGCAGCGAGGCCGGGACCTCCTTCTTCCTGCGGATCCCGTTCTATGATCCGTCGAGATACGTGGTGCTCCTGGTGGACGACGAGCACTACGTGCGGCGCGCGCTGCGGCGCCTCCTCGAGTCGCTCTCTTACCAGGTGTACGAAGCGTCGCGCGTCCCGGAGGGACTGCACATCCTCGAGACGGCGAAGGTGCACGCCGTCATCGCCGACTATCACATGCCCGGCGCGACCGGGCTCGACCTCCTCGTCGAGATGCACAAGCGCTGGCCGGCGATCCGCAGGCTCGTCCTCACGGCGAGTGAGGGCCTGGCCGGTGACCCCGACGCCTTTGCTCCCGTGCAGCCGGTGGTGGTGCTCGCCAAGCCCTGGGACGACGCGCACCTGACGAAGACGCTGCGCTCGGCGCTCCTGATGGCGCCGTTCTAGGAAGGCGAGAGCGAGCGCTGCGCCAGCGCGGGATTGCGGCGTCGGCGGGTGTGCCAGCTGTGCCGTCACGCGGCGGGCTGTCGCCTCGGCCGCCTCGAATCCACGCATCCCCTGATCGCGATGCCCTGCGCGCTCACGGGTCTCGTGTAGAATTCCCTGGAAGGCTCGCCTGGATCGGATCTTGCTCGATCGGCCTTCCCTGGAGGACCTGCCCATGAGGCGCTTCGGCTCTGCTTCTCTCCTTTTCGCGATGATCGGCGGCGGCTGCATGGCGACCACGGGCACCGGCGACTCGGATGCGGACACGGACATCGACACCGACGCGGACACCGACGTGGACACCGACGCGGATACGGACACGGACACGGACACCGACACGGACACCGGAACGGGCCCGGGGCCGGGCGATCCGGGAGCCGTCGACATCCTCGTGCTCATCGACAACTCGAACTCGATGCGCGAGGAGCAGGCGAACCTGACGGCCAACATGCCGGATCTCGTGGGCCTGCTGGCGTCCCCGCCGGATGACGACGGCGACGGAGTCCCCGACTTCGCGGCGGCCACCGACATCCACCTCGGCGTGATCTCGGCAGACATGGGCACGAGTGGCTACCCCGTCACGACCTGCGACAACGCGGAGCGAGGCGACGACGGCGTCCTGCAGAACCTGCCGAGCCCGAGCGTGGCGGGCTGCGACGCCGCCTACCCGAGGTTCCTGACGACCGACGGATTCGACCCGGACCTCGCGACCGACTTCGCGTGCATCGCGACGCTCGGCACGGGCGGCTGCGGCTTCGAGCAGCAGCTCTACGCCGTCGAGAAGGCGATCACGGTCCATGCGCCACCGGGCGCGGCCAACGACGGGTTCCTGCGCGACGGGGCGCTGCTCGCGATCGTGATCGTCACCGACGAGGAGGATTGCTCCGTCGCGGACCCCTCTATCTTCGGTGACGACGACTCGCTCGGGCCCCTCAACCTACGCTGCTTCGAGAATCCGGAGATGATCCGGCCGGGCGGCGAGTTCGTGGATTCGTACCTGTCGGTGAAGCCGGGCGCGCCGGGGCGCCTCGTCGTCGCAGCGATCGTCGGAGTCCCGCAGGATCTGGTCAATCTCGACGCGGCCGACCTCGCCTCGGGAGAGCCGCAGTCCGCGGCAGACTTCGAGGACATCCTGAGCGACCCGCGGATGGTGGAAACGGTCGACTACTCCCCGGAGGGAGGCGGCAACCGGCTCGTGCCGTCCTGCGACGTCCCGGGCCTCGGCATCGCGTTCCCGCCGCGGCGCATCATCGAGGTGATCCGCGACGTGCACGCGGACGGCGCGGGCGGCGTCGTCCAGAGCATCTGCCAGGCGGACTGGGGCCCCGTGACGCGCGCGATCGGCCAGGTGATCGGCGCGGCCGTGGAGGAGTAGACAATCGGGGCTACGCCAGATCCGCTTCCGTGAGCTCCAGCGAGAAGAGCAGCGCGCGCCGCAACTCGGCTTTTCGGCCGGGGTCGAGAGAGCCCAGCCATCGACCAACGACAACAGGACACCGGGTACTGGCAACCGGCAACCGGCGACCGGCAATCGAAACGGGTGCCCCGTTGCACCCCCTCATTTGCCTGCTCTGGAAATAGCTCGGCAAGCAGCCGAAAGACTTGCGACCACACCTCTCGGGCCCCGGTCGAAATGGAACAGGAGACCGGGGACGGGCAACCGGCAACTGGCAACGGACCTCACTGGGTGAGATCCAATGCCCGTTGCCGGTTGCCTGTTTCCGGTCTCCTGTTGATCGTCGATGCCCTTCGGGTCGGTTCCCTAGACCCTAGAGAGGCCACTCATTCCCTTGCACACGCGGTGCGCCGAAGGCGCGGCGGAGTCTGTTGCCTGTTGCCGGTCCCCGGTGTCCTGTTGTCCTTGGCCTCGGTGCACCGGAGACGCGCCAATCCTCGGGGCAAGCCTGGATCTCCTGCCAGGGTCCGTATTCGTCGCGCTTCTGCGGTGTCCGCTCGTACGACTCGCGATCTCGCTCCTCGAGCGCGCGTAGGTGGGACTGCTGGAGAAACCTGCGCAGCGCCCCCCGGACGAGCTTCGATCGGTCGGATCGGGCGCGTTTGGCCTCCCGGTCCACTTCCTTCAGAAGGCGCTCGCCCATGAGGATCCGTACAGCCTTCATGTGGACGAGAGCATATGCGATGATCGGCGATGCGTGGACGGGATCGGGCGCTCGGTGCTGATGGCCGTCCTGGCCGCTGCGGGCTGCGGGGATTCCTCGAAGGCCGATCCGCCGATCGTCGGGGAGCGTGCGCCCTGCGGCTGGCTGGACACGCCGGCGGGGACGGTCGACGTCAGCGAGCGCAGCGATCTCTTCCACGACGGAGTCTTCTCGCGCGTGGAGGCCCGGTTCCTCGAGGCCCCCTACCCGTCCTTCCACGGCGTCGCGCTCGAGGAGGGGTCGTGCCGGTACCTCGAGCTGGACTATGGAGACTGCGATCCGGCCTGCGTCGGGGGCGAGGTGTGCACGGCGGAAGGCGTGTGCGCGGCGTTTCCCGCGGGCGTCGCCGCGGGCCGGCTGACGGTCGATGGCCTCGGCTCGCCTGTCTCCATCGTCGCCGAGGACTTCGATCCGGGGTTGTACCTGGGTCCTGCGGGGCTCCCGGCGCCGCTCTTCGAGGCGACGGACGTCATCGGGGCACGTCTGTCGGGAGGCGACGTTCCGCGGATGACGCTCGACGCCGCCGGCGTCGCCCAGATGGACGCCGATCTGGTCAACAGCGGCCTGACGCTCGTCGACGGCGGCGACGTCGAGATCGCCTGGACCGCCGGGCCCGATCCCGACGCGTGCATCCAGATGGTGCTCAACGGTTCGAACCTGGTGCACGGCGCCCCGCTGCGCGACATCGTCTGGTGCGAGGGGCCCGACAGCGGGAGCCTGGTTGTCCCGCAGGCGATGGTCGAGCGGTTCCCGCACGGCGACACGCCGGAAGTGAGCGAGGGCTACGACCATCCGCCGTCGATCCTCGGCCGGTACACGCGAAGTCGCGCCGAAACCGAGATGGGCCCGGTCGAGCTCCTGGTCCGCAGCACCACGTACTTCCTCGTCTCGCACCCGGAACTCTAGGAGGCACCTGCATGCACAAGACCCTGGCAGCCGTCCTGACCCTCTTCGCCTGCGGCGACGGCGAGAAGAACACCCCGCCGGGCGACGGCCTGGACCTCGACCTGTCTCTCTGCGCCCCGGAGAACGGCCCGTTCACGGTCGAGATCGACAACGAGTTCCTTCCGTTCGAGGTCGGCGCGGTCCACGTGCTCGAGGGGCTCGAGGGCGGCCGCGAGTGGGGGCGCTTCGAGATGACCGTCACGGACGAGACCCTCGACGTCGCCGGCGTGACGACGCGGGTCGTCGCGCAGCGAAACTTCGAGGGACCGGAGGACACGCCGCTGCTCGTGGAGATCTCGCGCGCGTACTTCGCCCAGGCGCCGGACGGGACGGTGTGCTTCTTCGGGGAGGACGCGGACGAGGTGGACGAGGCTGGGGAGGTCGTCCGCCGGGTCGAGGAGTGGCGCGCCCGTGACAACGAGGCCGAGGCAGGCATCTACATGCCGGGCACTCCCCTGCTCGGGCAGGTCTACACGATGGTCTACAACCCCTCGGTCGAGGTCGAGGACGCTGAGATCGTGGAGTTCGGCGAGACGCTCGATGCACCCGCGGGGACGTTCGACGACACGGTCACCGTGCTCGAGGGAGGCGTCAGCCGCAAGCGGTACGCGAGGGGGATCGGGCAGATCGACGACGACGGGATGGAGATCGCGTCGTACTAGCAGGGAGTGCAGGCGCAGGACGCGTCGCAGTCGTTCATGTCGGGGCTCGACTGTCCGTCGCAAGAAGCCGAGCAGGCGCCGGAGCCGCAGAACAGGCGCGAGCCGGTGCAGGAGTCCGGGTCGGAACCGCACTGCATGGAGCAGGACGCGTCGCCGCAGTTCAGATCGACGTCCCCGCAGCCGTCGCGCCCGTCGCACGTCACCGAACAGGCGAAGTCAGGACAGTTGATGACGGACGAGTCGCAGGCGTCGACGCCCTCGCAGACGACGTTGCAGGCGAACTCGGGCGGGCAGTCGATCTCCCCGTCGTTGCAGTCGCCTGGCCCGCACTGGATCGTGCAGACGTTTTCGGCGCACCCGCCCGTGCACTCCCCCGGGCATCCCGACGAGCCGGGCGGAACGGGATCCGCCGGGCAGTTCGTGTCGGTGTCCGAGTCGGCGTCCGTGTCGGCGTCGGTGTCGCCGTCCGTGTCGGCGTCCGTGTCGCCGTCCGTGTCTCCGTCGGTGTCCGCGTCCGCGCCGACGTCGCCCGAGTCGCTACCGCTCCCGCACCCGTTGGCGATCACGGCGAGAAGCGCAAGCGAAAGGAACTGCAGAACGGTCTTCATACGTTCCTCCTACCACGTCATCTCCGCACCCTCCACACGACGAACATCGCGATCACCAACCCGATCGCCCCCACCGCGCCGCCTCGCGGCACGCCGGGCACCGCCGTGCAGCACCCCGTGTCGCAGGCCGCGCATGCCAGGTCCAGCCCCCCTGGCGGGTCGGGACTGCAGCTCCCCTGCCCGTCCGGGTAAATCGAGCAGATCGCGGCGATGTCGTCCGCCTCGAGCGTGCGCTTGTCGATGTCTCCGGCGACCTCGGCGATGTCCATGGTCGAGACGCCGTCGACGACGTGCGCGAGGCCGATGAAGTGCCCTGCCTCGTGGGTCACCGTGTTCTGCAGGTCCATGGGGCAGTCCGCTTCCGGCTCGCCGCAACCGACGTACTTCGCGTCGTCCGCGAAGCGGTATCCCTCGCCGTTGAGCTCCATGTCCGTCGAGACGATCTTCGCGCTCTCCGAGGTGAAGTAGATCGTGGAGAGCGCGATCGCCGCGGGATCGTGTCCGTGCACGTTGACCCAGCCGCTCTCCCGGAAGACGACGACGTTCACGTTGCCGCAATCGTGGCGGTACTCGACGCGGTCGCAGGTCGCGACGTCCGTCTCTTGAAACTCGAAGTCCGTGCAGTCTGGGGCCTCCCAGGCGTCCATCGAGCGCCGGATGGCGGCGGCCACGACGTCGAAGGGCAGATCGTCGGAGCCCGCCTCGTTGAGCGAGTAGCTCATGCAGTGCGTGCGCCAGGCGATCGGGCTTCCGGGGTCTTCCATGCAGGTGTCCTGGTCGCGCGTGGTCTGCTGACAGAAGGCCAGCGCGTCTGCAGGCGCCAGCATCCCCAGGGCGAGGACGGCGCTAGCGCGCACGCAAGCGCCTCTCGAGATCGCCGAGAACCTCGCCGACGGGGCGCGGGGAGGCGTGCCAGCCGGCGGTGGACCGCAGGCCCCGGCCCGTGCGAACGGCGAACGTCGCCCCGCCACCGAGCGGCAGCGCCGTCTCTCCGCGCACGAAGACGGCGCCCTGCGACATGCCGGTGACGCGCAGGCCGAAGGCCGCGTCGGAGAGGAACACGATCGCACGATCGCCGCGGCGGAAGCTCGGCTCGCCGGGGACGCGCATGCCGACGTCGGCGTCCTCCATGACTCCGCCCTCCACGTACCACTCGACGGTCTCGCCGGCCGCAGCGCCAAAGACCGGGCGCTCGCAGCGGCCGACGACGTCCGTCAGGACCCTGTCACCGGCCCATCGCGCCCGGGTCATGGTGACCTCGAAGAGGCAGACGACCCGGGAACGATCGAGCAGGGCGTCCGCAGAAAGGGCCTCGACGATGGCTGCGTCTGCCGGCCTGGAGAGGAAGGCCAGCAAGAGCAGGAGGACCGGCCTCACAGGCGACACAGTACCATCCCTGGCGCAGCCTGGCACACGGAATCCCGTGGAATTTCAGCACCATCGAACGTGGCACGCCGTTCGCACAGCGCAGGTGCGGGAGGATCTGAAGATGAAGATGAGGCTGGCGCTCCTTGCGACTCTGGTGGGTCTGGTCTCCTTCGCGGCGCCGCGGTCGGCGTCGGCGTGCGGCGGGTTCTTCTGCAGCGGCCAGCAGATCGACCAGTCCGGCGAGAGGGTCCTGTACGTGCTCGAGGACGGACACGTGCAGGCGCACATCCAGATCCAGTTCCAGGGGGACGCCGCGGACTTCTCGTGGGTCGTGCCGGTGCAGAGCGTGCCGACGGTGTCCGCGGGGAGCGACGACCTGTTCAACGCGCTTCTCGCGACGACCGTCCCCCAGTTCAGCCGCGACGACCAGACGGACAAGTCGTGCCGCGATCTGTGGGACGAGGAAGCGGACCTCGCGGGCGGCGACGGCGGCGGAGACGGCGACGCCGATTCCGACGCGGACGCGGACCGGGACGGGGACGTGACGGTCGTCGCGTCGGGCGTCGCGGGGCCCTTCGACTACCAGGTGATCGACAGCGACGATCCCGACGCGCTGCAGGACTGGCTGACCGAGAACGGCTACGACGTTCCGGACAACTCCCTGCCCATCATCGCGAGCTACCTCGATTCGGGGATGTTCTTCCTCGGCCTGCAGCTCACCAAGGGCAGCGACGCGGGCGACCTGCGGCCGGTCGTGCTCGACATGGACCAGGACGAGGCGTGCCTTCCGATCCGGCTGACGGCGATCGCGGCGACGGCGGACATGCCGATCCTGGTGTGGGTCCTCGCGGACGAGCAGGCCGTGTCGACCAACTACGCCGAGGTGTGGCTCAACGACCTGCACCTGTACATGCAGCAGAGCCCCGACTACTCCGCGATCGTCAACGGCGCGCTCGACGAGGCGGGCGGCCGGGCGTTCCTGGTGGACTTCGCGGGTGCGCCGGACATGGCGCGCGACGCCTTGCGGCCGGATCGCTACGACGTGGACCGCCTGCGGGGCCTGACGGACGCGCGGGACTTCGTCCGCGAGCTGCAGGCGCAGGGCATCCTGCAGAGCCCGCTGGCAACGAGCCTGATGGCGGAGCACCTGCCGGTGCCGAAAGCGCTCGTGGCCGAGGGCGTCACGCAGGAGATGTTCCAGCAGTGCATCACCTGCGACGGCGGGTGCTCGGGCGACTACTACTACGACTACGACTGCTACAGCCCCTGCGAGCGCTGCTACGGCGACGAGCTCGAGTCGCTCGGCTACACGTTCGATACGAACGCGTTCGCCGACGCCGTCGACGCGTCCATCGCCGAGCCGCTGCGCCGTGCGGCCGAGCCCTTCTCGCGGCTGACGAAGCTGACGCGCCTGTACACGACGATGTCGCCGGCCGAGATGACCGAGGACCCGATCTTCATGACGAACGCCGACCTGCCCGACGTCGCCAACGTGCGAAACGGCGTGCGGACGCTGCGCTGCCACACGGGCAGCCCCTACTACGACACGACGACGCCGAACGGGCTGCGCGCCTGCTACCCCGACGAGTGGGACTTCACGCCGGAGGACCTGCCCTTCGCGCTGCTCGCGATCCAGCAGTCCGAGAACGGCGCAGGGACGCTCGTCGTCGACAACCGCAGCGAGATCCAGACGCGCTACCCCTGCGCGGGACGGCCCGACTCGCCCGCGATCTACGTCCCGGGCGGCCGCTTCGCCGGATCCCCGACGGACCCATGGAGCGTCAACCGCACGGGCGGCAACGGCGGATTGTGCAGCGTGTCGGGCACGGCGCCGTCGGCCGCTCCTATCGCGATCGCGCTGGCGGCGCTGGCGGTAGTGTGGAGGCGCAAGAGGTAGGTCAAGGCAGCGGGTTTCGATACACGTCGTCCACGGCGAGAGGGCACCCGACCGACGCCAGGGCGAGCGACTCGCCGGCGCCGGCCTCGTGGAGCTCCCAGGTGCCGGAGTCCCCGCGGCGGTAGAGCTCGAATCGGGGAGCGTGCTGCGACACGAAGAGGACCTCGCGCAGCGCTGGGATGGTCCGGTACTGCCTGAACTTCTCGCCGCGGTCGTACGCCTCCGTCGAGTCCGACAGGACCTCGACCAGGAGCGCGGGGTTGACGACGGCGTCCGCGTCCTCCGGGTGCGTCTCGAGCCGGCCGCAGACGACGGAGAGGTCGGGGTAGGTGGCGAGGCCGGTCGCCTGGACCCGTATGCGGAGGTCGGAGCTGAACACGCGGCACGGGCGGTCACGCAGCGCCGAACGGAGCTCGCCCGCCACCGCCGCGGCGAGCGCCGCGTGCTCCGGCGTTCCGCCCGACATCGCGAAGACCTCGCCGTCGAGCCACTCGTGCTTCGTGGCGCTCCTCGCCTCCTGCACGAGGTACTCGGGGTACGCGAGTCGAGTGCGGGCGACCGCTTCACCCATGACGCGAGTATAGCGCCCGATCTGCTGGGCGCGCGATCCAGGCGCGCGTCAGTCCGCCGAGGCGCGGCGCAGGGCGGCCGCTTCGTCCCGCAGCTCGCGAAGCAACGACGTGAAGTCGTCGCCTGCGGTCGCACGCGCCTCGTCGGGATCGCCGAGACCCGCGTCTTTCGCCTTCTGGAGCCGTGCGTAGACCAGGTCACGGACCTGCTCGGCGTTGTCGACGCCGCGGAAGTACGCGGTGTGCAGATCGACTCCGTGACCGCGCTTGCCATCGGAGCCGGAGCCGCCGCCGCCCGCCGACTGGACCTTCAGGTCCGCGATGCCGAAGTAGCGCTGCAGGGGGCCCTGCTCGATCGAGAGGTTCTGGACGTTCGCGAACGTCATCGTCATCTCGCGGACGATCCAGACTCCCTCGCGGATTCGCAGCGCGCGGTCGGTCGCCTTGTACCAGCGCATCTCGTAGTCGAGCCGGACGGTGAAGGCACCCAGGAAGAACTGGACGACGACGACCGTCACGACCGCGCAGTCGACGAGAACGAGGATCGTCTCGCCGGGTGGGGGGATCGGTGGACCGAAAGCGAACAGGCCCACCGTAGCGCCGAGGGCGACGGCGGCGCCGCCGAGCGCGATCGCCTGCCGGAGGAGGAACAGCAGCCAGCGGTAGCGCAGGTAGCCGGGCGCCGCACGGAAGACGAGCAGGCTCCCGTCGGCACCGAGCGGATCGGTGGGCTCGGGGGGCACGCGCAGCAAGCGCAGGAGCCGGCTCTTGGTCGGTTCGTAGACGGTCATGCCCTGCCCCGCTCGAGCGCTTCGCGCGCGCCACGCAGCTCACGCACGATCTCGCGCAGAAGCGCCAGCGTCTCGTCCGCTGCGGCCGCAGGTCCGTGCTTCGCGGAATCCCGCGCGCCGCGCATCCGCGAGTAAAGGAAATCGCGGACCGCCTCGAACTCGAGCAGGCCCTCGAGCGTCATCTCGGCCGTCGCGCTCCCCGACGCGGTCTGGATGTGCAGGTCCGCCAGCCCCAGCCAGCGCTGCAGCACGCCGGAGACCAGGTGGATGTCCTGGATGCGCGCGTAGGTGAGCTTCACCTCGCGCCGGAAGAGGATCCCCCAGCTCATGGAGATCCCCTCCTCGTCGAACCGGTACCGCATCGTGTGGTAGCGGAACCAGAGGATCGGAAGGGCGACCAGCAGCGCGGGCCCCGAGAACACGGCGCGGACCAGATACAACTTCATCAGGCGGGGGTGAGGCCGATCGATCGCGAGGATGGCCTTGGGATCCACGCCTCGAAGATACCCTCTACGCCTAGGCCTATGGCATCATCCATCCCATGCGGGCCGGGCGATGCGCAGCGCTCACCCTCTGGCTCCTGGTGCCGGTCGCTGCAGGTGCGTGCGGCGGAGGCGGGAACGGGGGCGGGGGCGGGGGCGGGAACGGGACCGACGACGTCGTCGACGGCGACTTCGCCGAGTTCATCGAGGCGTATTGCGAGTTCTCCGATCGCTGCGCCGGCGAGCTCGGCCGCGCCTTCTCCAGCGCCGACGGGTGCATCGATCTCTACTCGTGCTTCCCCTTCGAGGAGCTCTTCCAGTCGCTGGGGTTCGTCATCGACGAGGTCGCGCTGGCGGCATGCGTCGAGGAGCTTCGCACTGCCGGTTGCCGCCTGCCCGCGCTCCCTGGCCCCTGCAGCGAGGTCCTCGGGCCCGTCCCCGGTGCGGCCGGGGAGGGAGAGGCGTGCGGGGGCTTCCTGCAGCCGCCGACTTGCGGAGAGGGCCTTTACTGCCACTTCGAGAGCGACTGCTCCGTGTGTCGACGCTACGCCGGCGAGGACGAGGACTGCAGCGTCCGAAACTGCGATGAGGACCTGTTCTGCGACGCGACGGACGTCTGCCGCGCACCCGGGGCCGACGGCCAGCCGTGCCAGAGCACCGACGAGTGCAGGAGCGGCGCCTGCACCGCTTGCGAGGTCACGTACTCGGGTGCGTTTCGCTCGACCTCGTGCTCGGGCGACGGGACGTGCTACGAGCCGGCCTCGGCGGGTCAGCCCTGTACGGGGGGCGAAGCCTGCTCGGAGTTCCTCGTCTGCTCGGAAGGCGTCTGCTCCATGCGCGGGGTCGATGGGGATGGCTGCACCGGCGACGGTGACTGCGTGCTCGATGCGTGGTGCACCGGCGGAGCGTGCGAACGGTTCGAGCCCTGCTCGGAGCAGTCGCCGGGCGAGCGCTGCTCGGGATCGCTCGCCTTCTTCGGCGTGAGCTGCACCGAGGGCGCCTACTGCGACGACGGGGTCGACCCGCCCGTCTGTGCACCCATCACCCCGCTGGGTGCGCCCTGCGAGGAGTGGGGCGAGTGCGGAGCGGACGCGACGTGCGATTTCGGGGGGGGCGTGTGCCTGGCGATCGTCCCGGAGGGCGGCTCCTGCGCCGACGGGGAGCCCTGCGAGGACGACACCTTCTGCTCGGCGGACGGTCTGTGCACCTCGCCCCAGCCCGACGGGGCCGCCTGCATCGGCGACGAGGATTGCGAGAGCCGCTACTGCGACCCGACCGACGCCGTGTGTGCCGAAATTCCCGTCTGCCCCGGGTAGACCCGCGCGCTCGCCCTGGTCTGCGCGCCGCTGACTAGCAGCTCGCCACTCGCCGACGGCCGTCGACCTCCAGGAGGCCGCCGATGCGCCAGCGGATGTGGGAGGCGGGCGGGTCGGCCTGGATGCGGCCCGCGTGGATGCCATCGAGGTGACAGTGGAGGCAGAGGCTCGCCACGTTCTCGGGGTCGTCGGTGCCGCCGTGGGAGCGGTAGAGCAAGTGGTGAGGTGTGATGTCTCGGCAGTTGCAGACAGGTGAGCTGCAGCGGAAGCGATCGCGGGCGTAGATGTCGGCGTAGGCGACGTCGGAGTCGAAGGAGTCCTTCCAAGTCTGCCAGAAGGCCGCGCAAAGGAACGAGACTAACGTGCCGGGGATGCCGCTGCGCTGGAAACGATCCTCGAGGTCCTTCCAGGCGACGTAGAGATCCTCGCGCATCTCGAGGTGGATCGTGCGGTGTCCTGCGCCGGGGCGGAGGAGATCCTCATTGGCCGGGGCCGCAGACATCTGGCTCTCCGCGGGCTTGGACGCCTGGCTTTCTGCGTCCGCAGACATCTGGCTCGCACGGGGTAGAAGCTCCGGGCGGGTCGCGCCGGACAGGACGTATGCTTCCAGGGCGGCGACGTCGTCGACGATGGCCTCCTCGGGAGGCGACAGGAGCGAGGCGTCGTTCTCGATACGGGCGAGGGTCTCGGAGAGATCGACCTCCTCGCGCAGGTGCTTGAGGCTTCGGGCCTCCGCGCGGGCGAGCCATTCTTTCGCGGTGTCGGGCGTCGCGACTCGGGCGACCAGTGAAGCGGCCTCGTAACGGATGCGGCCGGCTGCCACGGCCTCGGCGAGCTCGGGGACGCGGCCTGCGCGGCGCGCGAGGGTCATCCTTCCCTTGAGAGATGCGTGAGACACGCCGATGCGCTCTCGCAAGTACTGGCGCTCGGATGCCCAGCCGAGGCGCCTCCAGCCGTCGGCGGCGAAGAAGCGCAGGGCGACGTCGCCCAGCTCGAGGTCGCGCCGGGCGAGATCGGCGGACAGGCGGCGGATCTCGGCGTCGAGTGCCATCGCAGAGGTCGGGAGGGGTGCGTCGGGCAGCGGATCTGGTGGCACGACGTCGCGAGGCACGCGGGGCTCGGCTTCGATCTCCGCCTCGGCGCGCCAGGCCTCGAGCTGGGCGCGCCACTCGGCGGCGCGCTTCGCGGCCGTCTCGCGCTCGGGGAGATCCACGTCGGCGGCAAGGGGCGCGAGGTTCTGCAGGGCGATCAGGCCCTCTCCGAGCAAGCCCTCGACGAGCGAGTCGGTCGACGCGGAGCCCGTGACGGCGCGGGCGAGAGTCCGGATGAACGCGAAGGTCCAGGCGTCCAGGGTCGGGACGGTCATGGAGAGCTTGCGTCGCGGCGCGGGCTCGTCGAGCTCCTGGCCCTCGGCGCCCGTCTCGCGCAGCTCGGCGCGCGTGGCCCGGACGGTCGACTGTTTCGCCTTCTCGACAAGCCGCGCGTCGTCCGCCGCCGATCCGTGCCGCGAGAGCAGGTCCGTCATGCTCCATGACAGCTCGCCGGCCAGCAGGGCCGCGCGCAGGACCGGTCGGTCCGCGAGCCGGCGCCCCATCCCGGCCGACTCGAGCGCCCAGCGCCCGCCTCGCTCGCAACGTTCCAGCGCGTACGTTTCGAGGGTCGCGAAGCCGAGCTCGTGCTGGCCGCCGGCCTTCGCGAGGGCGTCCAGCGCCTCGCCGAGCCGCAGCCGCAGGCCGCCGACGCCGCGTCCGAGGCGGACCAGCTCGCCGTCGAGGCGCTCGATCTCCTCGCGAGGGAGGCAGCGCTGCAGGGGATCGGCTCTTCGACGCATGCAGAGCAGACCCAGATAGCATAATCTGAACCGATGTCCAGCTAAAAATGCTTGTCATGGTGTTTTTTTAGTCATGATGCGCATGCGCGACCGGGGCCCTCTCGAGGCGGTACTCCCGCGCAATCCCGTCGAGCACGCGGGCCGTCCGGGACGGGTCGCCTCCTCCGATTTGAGCGCACCAGGCTGCGTAGCGCGGCCGCCACGGCGAGCCTTGGAGCGCGAGCCATCCGGCGGCGAGCGCCGCCCGCTCGCGGGCCGTGTGTCTCGGGCATCCAGATCTCTCGTCACAACCGGCGGGAGGTTGACCGCCTCCGGGAGCGAAGTACGCTCCGGGTGGGATGAACCCGATCTCCGTCCAAGGAGCGGGTCGGCTACCCCCTCGGCGGCCGCGGCTCGAACCCGCAGGCCGCGCAGGTGCTCGACGAGGCCAGAACCGGATCGCGAGAGCAGTTTCTCGAACAGGAGGATAGGCCATGAGCCGAAACGCGATGGGGTACGTAGCTCTGGGTGCGTTTTTCCTCGGGCTCGCGGGCCAGGCCTTGCCTGCGGGCGCCACGTGCGAGGACGACGGTGTCGTGGACGTTCTGATCCTGGACGGGGGCGCGGAGACCGAATGGAGATGGTCTGGGGATCTGGAGGCCTGGGTCGCTGGATGGGGGGGAGAGGTGACGCTCACGAGCGCGGGCGGCGCCTGCGAGGCACCGAGCCCAGATTTGTTCGACGTCGTCTTCGACTTCGACATCGAGTTCGCCCCGTGCATGGATGGGGAGGTGTACGCGGCATTCGTGGCCGCGGGGGGCGGGCTGTACGTCAGCGGCTTCAGCGGGGGGAGCGGAACCGGGATCGATGAGGCCATCCCGGATCTCCTCAGGGAACTCGGGTCGGACGCGGCCTACCATCCCGCGCGACTGGCGGACGGAGTCCTGATGGACGCGCCGGTGAACCCAGACGCGCCCGGGAATCTTGCCTCGAATCCGAACCTCCTCGACGAATGCCTCTACAGCATCGCGAGCTGGTTCGAGGCAGAGAGCGCCGTCCCCCTCTTCGATGTGATCGATCAGTCGATCGCCATCGTCTTGGATGAGGCGGCGCTTGGCGGAGCCGGTCGCGCCGTGCTCTTCGGAGACGAGAACTGGATCGGCGCCGCCGGTGACGGGCAGCGCGATCTCATTGCCGAGAACATCTACGTGTATCTCTCGGAGGCCTGCGCGGGCGCGGCCGACGGGGACACCGACACCGATACCGATACGGACACGGATGCCGATACAGACGCCGACACCGATGCGGATTCCGACGCGGACACCGACGTCGACGCCGATACGGACGCCGACACCGACACCGAGGTCGAGTCCACGCCCTGTGCAACCAACCAGGACTGTGCGCCGGGTGAGGTCTGTCGAAACGACGTCTGCCTCCCCGTTCTCTGTGATAGCGATGAGGACTGCGGTCCCGGTCAGGGCTGCACCGAGGGGGCCTGCGCCGACGTCTGTACGCGAGACTCCGACTGTTCGGACAACCAGATCTGCGAGTCGAACTACTGTCGCGACCGGAAGAGCGAAGAGGGCGGCTGCGGTTGCCGAGTGCCCGCGAGCGAGGGAGCGTCGTCGGCTCTCACGTTTTCTCTTCTGCTCCTCGTGGGACTCGTCTTACTGCGCCGCTCGCGGTCGCGTTGTGCGAATCCGCCGCAGTCGTAGCCTCACTCACGCTGGAAGCGGTCGCGTGCATGGATGTCGGCGTAAGGCGACGTCGGAGTCGAAGGAGTCCTTCCAAGTCTGCCAGCAGGCGGTGCACAGGAACGAGACGAACGTGCCGGGGATTCCGCTGCGGCGGAACCGATCTTCGAGGTCTTTCCAGGCGAGGTACAGGTCCTCGCACATCTCGAGATGGATCGTGCGGTGTGTCCGGCGCCGGGGCGGAGGAGATCGGAGTGGACGATCCGCTGCGAGGAGGATCCGTCGTCGGCGTCTGCGTCCGCGTACATCTGGCTCGAACGGGGCAGAAGCTCCGGGCGGGTCGCGCCGGACAGGACGTATGCTTCCAGGGCGGCGACGTCCTCGACGATGGAGTCCCCCCGGGGGCGACAGGAGCGAGGCGTCGTTCTCGATGCGGGCGAGGTCTCGGACGGGTCGACCTCCTCGCGCAGGTGCTTGACGGTGCGCCGCGACGCGGGCGACGAGCGAGGCGGCCTCGTAGCGGATGCGTCCCGCGGCGACGGCCTCGGCGAGCGCGGGGACGCGGCGCGCGCGCCCCGCGAGGGTCATCCTCCCGTTGAGACGAGTGCGACACGCCCATGCGCTCCCGTTGGTTGTTTTTGGTCCGTTTGGCGTATGCCTACACATCTGAAATGTGACCCCACGCTGCGGCGGGTGGGAGGTCTACGAGTGCGGCTGGGGCGACATGTCGTACTCCCGCGCAATTTCGTCGAGCACGCGGGCCGTCCGGGACGGGTCGCCTCCGCCGATTCGAGCGCACCAGGCTGCGTAGCGCGGCCGCCACGGCGAGCCTTCGAGCGCGAGCCATCCGGCGGCGAGCGCCGCCCGCTCGCGGGCCGTGTGTGCGTCGTGGCCGGGATCCCCGGGCCGCGTCGAGTAGGGATCGGCTGCCGTGCGCCGCGGGAGCAGCGGATCGGTCGCTGCGTGACACACCTCGTGCAGGACCTGCAGCACGGTCCGGACCCTCGGGGACGCTTCCCCCGCCTCGCACGCGACCACGAAGGTCCGTCCGACCGACACGGCCCTCGCGGCGTCCTGCAGAGACTCGCAGGGCACGAGCAGGATGGGCGGAGGCGTCGCCGGGAACAGGCGGGGGGCCGCCATCTCGAGGACCTCCGCGACGTCATCTCGACAGGCGGCGGCGCGAAGACGTAGCGCGTCCATCCGCCCCACGCGCGCGGGCGCCAGGTGAGCGCGCCAACCGACGAGCGCGGCTTCTTCGACGGCCTCGACGCGCGCGCGCCCCATGGCGCGGACCGCCGTGGCCCGCGCTTCGGGAGACAGCGGGACCGCCTGGAGCGCCGCGGGCCAGGGCGCCTGCTCGTGGTCCGCCTGCAGCGCCCGGATCCGGGCCCGGAACTCCGCGGCGAACGGGCCGGGGAGTGCGGATCGCGCGGCGAGGTCCGGCCGGAGCAGGTTCGCGGCGTCCCGGCCGAGGTCGACGTGCGCGAGCACGTGATAGAAGGCATCGGCTTCGTCGTCGATGCGGACGGCGATCTTCACGCGGACGCCAGGACCGGCAGTCGCCTGCGCGGCTTGATGTCGCTCGAATGCGCGTCCGTGGTCGCAGCGCTTCCCGTCCTCGCCAGGCGGACGAAGGGATCCACCGCTCCGAGCTTTCCGTACGCCGCGAAACCGCCCTCCTTGCAGCCGCCCCCGCAGGTCTTCGCATGCCGGCACCCGACGCACTCCTCGGGCAACGCCGCGACGAACTGGCGGAGGTACGGGCTCGCTTCGGCGTCGGTCCATTCGTCCGTGCACAGATCTGCCATGCGCGTGGACGACAGGTTGCAGCTGCGGACCTTCCCGGCGGGATCGATCGCGAACTCCTGTCCGCCGCGTCCGACCCCGCAGAAGCCGAGCTCCACGGAGGGGTATCGCTCGTACTCGACGACGCAAGGCGGGATCGGGATCGCGGCCTTCGTCCGGATACCCCATGTCCGATACGCACGCTCGGCCGCCTCGAGGCCGGCGATCACCATCGCGGGCTCGGCGACGATCTGGGGAAGGCGCGTCACGCCCCAGCCGGAGGGCGACGCGCGGTTGAACGAGACCATCCGCACGCCGAGCGCCGCGGCGATCTCGAGCACGCCCGGGAACTCCTGCCAGTTCTCGGGAGTGCAGACGAAGCAGACGACGACCTCCACGTTTTGCTCGAAGCAGGCGACGGCTCCGCGAATCGTGCGCTCGAAGGAGCCGGTGTCGCCCTTCAGCTCGTCGTGTCGTCCCGCGTGCGCGGCGAGGAGCGTCACCTGCACGCTGGTCGTTCCGAGGCGCCCGAGCGAGGGCGCGAGCGATTCGAGCCGGTTCCCGTTCGTGATGATCCCGAGACGCGGGACGAGCGATCGCGCGTGCGCCGCCAGCGCGAGGAAGTCCGGGTGGTTCGTCGGTTCCCCGCCCGTCAGGACCGCGCGGCGCGTGCGGCTGCCGACGAGCGCCTTCGTCATGACCTCCTTGTAGGAGGCGGTCGAGATGCGGCCCGTCGGCTCCGCGTCCGGGCCCTTCCAGACGTTGTAGCAATGCGCGCACTTCTGCTCGCAGCCCGCGACGATCTCGAAGCTGACCGAGGCGTGGTGCACGGTCAGCCTCGCAGCTTGCGGATGCGCTCGATGACGTCCGCGGGAAGCGTGCCGCGATCGGCCACTCGATCGAGCGCCCGCGCGCGCTCGATCTGCGGGGCCCGGCTCGACGGCGCCGGCGAGCCGGGCGGCGGCTCGGAGGACAAGCAAATGCTGGAGTCCGGCGCCGCGTCCCCGGCGTCCCGCGGCCCCGAGTCCGCTCCCCCGTCCGTTCCGGCGTCGGGCGGATAGTAGTAGTCGAGGCACCAGCTGGTGTCGCTGCCGGTGTCGGTATCGACGTCCAAGCAGTACGAGTAGCCGTCGTCCGCGTCCACGTCGAGACAGGAGTCCGTGTACCCGTCGTCCCCCGAGTCGCCCACCGAGTCGTCCCCGTCCGCGGGACGGGATCGGTATCCGCAGTCGCATCCCGAAACCGAGGACAGCACGAGGATGACGACTCCAACGGCGCCGGGAACGACCCCCGCGAGGGCCGACAGCCCGCCCATCGCGCAGCCGAGCGAGACGAGCAGGGAGGCGAGGAGTGCGGCGAGGCCCCAGACACGGAGCCGGCCGCGGGTGCACGCGTGACGGACGAAGCTCATGGAGGCAGCCTTCGATCGATGCACACGGCGTGCCGGGCGGAAGTGCTTGGAATGCCTCATCCCAGCTGTGCCAGGCGTGCCGGTCTGTGCGCCGGCTCGAGCAGCTAAGTGCCTAGCCCGGCCTGCGGCGACGGACCGTGAGCGCCGCCGCGACCAGGAGTGTCAGGAAGAGACCTCCTCGAGAGCCACCGCCGGCGGCCGCGCAATCGCACCCGCCCTGCTCTTTCCGGTCGGTGTCACCGCTGTCGGCGTCGGCATCCGTGTCGGCGTCAGTGTCAGCGTCCATGTCCGCGTCGGAGTCGGCATCTCCGTCCGTGTCCGTGTCGGCGTCCGTGCCCGTGCCCCTGTCCGTGTCCGTGTCCGTATCCGTGTCGGCGTCCGTGTCGGCGTCCGTGTCCGTGTCCGTGTCCGTATCCGTGTCGGTGTCCGTGTCCGTGTCGGCGTCCGTGTCCGTGTCCGTGTCGGAATCGGCATCGGTGTCCGAATCCGAGTCGGGTCCGGAGTCCGGGCCCGCGTCCGGACCGGCGTCGCCGGGGCCGGCGTCCGCGCAGGCATCGAGATGCTCGCAGCTGCCGTCGGCCGAGCAAAGGTCGAGCGTGCAGTCGTCGGCATCGTCGCAATCGACCGGGAGGCCGTCGCATCCGAGCAGCTCGCACGCGTCGGGGTCCGTGCACGGATCGCCGTCGTCACAGGCGTCGCCGACGTTCCCGGAGGCGTCGTTCACGCAGGCGTTTCCGGCCTCGTCGCACGAATCGTCCGTGCAGGCGTCGGCGTCGCCGCACGGCCTCGCGGCGCCGTCACACGCTCCGGCCGCGTCCTGGCACGCGTCGGGCGTCGTGCAGAAGAGCCCGTCGTCGCACGGGTCGCCGATGTTGGGCGTGCCGTCCTGCAAGCAGACGTCGCCCACCTCGTCGCACATCGCGTCCGTGCACGAGTTCCCGTCGGCCGCGCACGCTCGCGGGGCTCCGGCGCAGGTCCCCGCGGCGTCCTGGCAGGTGTCCGGCGTCGTGCAGAAGAGTCCGTCGACGCACGGATCGCCGATATTCGGAGTGCCGTCCTGCAGGCAGACGTCGCCCACCTCGTCGCACACCGCGTCGGTGCACGGGTTCGCGTCGGCCGCGCACGCTCGCGCCGCGCCCGAGCAGCTCCCCGCAGCGTCCTGGCAGGTGTCCGGGTTCGTGCAGAAGAGTCCGTCGTTGCACGGGTCGCCGATGTTCGGCGTGCCGTCTTGCTCGCAAGCGTCGTCCCCCTCGTCGCACACCGCGTCGGTGCACGGGTTCGCGTCGGCGGCGCAGACGCGCGCCGCGCCGGCGCAGGCGCCCGCGGCGTCCTGGCAGGTGTCCGGATTCGTGCAGAAGAGACCGTCGTCACACGGATCGCCGATGTTCGGCGTGCCGTCCTGCAGGCAGACGTCGCCCACCTCGTCGCACAGCGCGTCGGTGCACGAGTTCGCGTCGGCCGGGCACGCGCGCCCCGCGCCCGAGCAGGTTCCCGCCGCGTCCTGGCACGCGTCCGGGTTCGTGCAGAAGAGCCCGTCGTCGCACGGGTCGCCGATGTTCGGCGTCCCGTCGTTCTCGCACGCGTCGGCCGCCTCGTCGCACGAGTCCTGCGTGCAGACGTTTGCGTCGTCACAGTCGCGCGCAGCCCCCGGGTCGCAGTCGCCGAAAGCGTCGCAGGTGTCGTTCACCGCGCAGAAGAGCCCGTCCTCGCAGGCTCCTCCCGCCCCGACCGGCACGTGCTGGCACTCCCCGCCTCCGGCGCCGCCGATGCCGCCGCCGCAGACGTCCACGGTGCAGTCGTTCCCGTCCGACTCGCAGGGCGTCCCAGGCGGCGCGTCGAAGAACGGCGGCATGCACAGATCGCCGAAGCCGTTGAGGTTCGTGTCGCGACAACGCCCCGTCCGGCACACGGACCCCGCCGCGGCGCACGCGTGCCCCTCGGGCGTCGAGACGTCGTTGCAGTCCGGGTCGTCGTGGACCGCGAGCTCTCGCTGGGAGATGGGTTCCTGCGCGGCGCACCCCGCGAAGGCGCAACAGAGGAGAAGCCTGCCAAGGAAGCTCATGTCTAGATACCCCCTGCTCGAATCAGTGGACCCGCGGCTTCGGAGTACGAAGAAAACCTATCCGGCGGCCGCGCCCCCGCGGTCGCCCATGCAGATGCCGGCGCAGCAATCGGTACACTCCTCGTCCCGGAAACAGACCGGCATGAAGCCGCCGCCCGGGTCGCCGCACATCTCCCAGCCCGCGTCGCAGGTCCAGTCCTCGTTCGGATCCTGCTCCTCGCAGGCGGGATCGACTGCGACGTCGGAACCGGTGTCGGAATCGGTGTCGGCGTCCGCGTCGGTGTCCGTGTCCGTGTCCGCGTCGGCATCGGCGTCGGCGTCCGTGTCGGCGTCGGTGTCCGCGTCGACGTCCGTGTCCGCGTCGACGTCGGTGTCCGAATCCGCATCGCCGGGGCTCGTGTCGTCCGTCCAGTCGTCGCCGTCCCCGTCCGACGCCTCGTCGTCGTCGCCCGCCTGGCCCGTCGCACAGCCCGACGCACCCCACGAGATCGTCACCGCCGCCCATCCAAGAATCGCGAATCGCCGCATGGCTCCCTCCTCCTGCGGGCGCCACCGTATTCGCAAACTTTCCCGGCGCTTCTTAACTCTTTCTTAAGTCCGAGATCCGGAGCGCGCGGGCGGGATCGAGAAGATATCCGTCGCGGCGCCGGACGAGCACCTCCCGCAGCCCGAGCTGGCGCAGCGTCGCGACAGCGACGTACACACGGTTCGCGCCCGCCTCGCGGCCGACTCGCTCGCCCGGCCACCCGGCCGCGAGCAAGGTCTCGGGCGACAGGCCCTCGCCGGGTGACGACAGCCTCGCCTGCGCGAGCCGCAGCGCGACCCTCCGCACGGGCCGCTGCACGACCTCGACGCGCTTTCCGTCCGGGAGGCGGAGCCATCTGCCCTCGGGGCCGACGACGAGCGCGCCGTCGGCCGGCTCCTCGTCCGCGTGCGCGCGCGGCGGCTCCGCGGAAAAGCCCTCGAGCGCGCGCGCGAGGGTGCGAAGTGCGAACCGCACCTCGGGGTCCGCCGGAAGCCCCGCACGCGCGGGTCCGTCCCCGTTCGGCGCGATGCGGGCCTCGGCCCGGCGCAGCGCCGCGCGTGCGGCCTCGGGGTCCGCGGCGGCTGCCGCCTCGCGGGCCTGGCACAGGTCGATGTGGCCGCGCTGCAGGGCGATCACGGCCCGGAAGCGTGGGTCAGGGCCGACGAGCCGCTCTGCGTCCTCGAGTGTCGCGGTCGCCCGCGCCGATCGCCCCTCGCCGGCCTGCACCGTCGCGAAGTGGCCGAGCGTGATGCCTTCGTACGGCGCGTGGCCCATCGTGCGCACGAAGCCGAGCGCGCGCTCGTAAGCCGCGGCGGCCTCGCCCAGCCGCCCCTCTTCCTGATGGAGCACGCCCGCATACCGCAGGAAGAAGCTCGCGGCACGCAGATCGCCGGATCCGAGCGCGAGGTCCGTGCCCCGCGTGTAGAGCGCGAGCGCCTCGCCCAGCCGGCCTTCCTCGTGGAGCAACGCCGCGAGGTGTCCGAGTGCGTACGCCTCGTGCAGCGCGTGCCCGAGCCCCTGGGCGAGCACGAGGGCGCGATCGAGCAGCACCCGCGCCTCGACCGGGTCGCCGGCGTCCAGGAGCGCCGCGGCGAGGTTTCCGACCGCGCGCGCCTCGAGCGATCGATCCGGGGCATCTCGCAAGAGCACGAGTGCGCGCTCGTACCCGCCGCGGGCTTCGTCGAAACGCCCCGCGTCGTGATGGAGGTTCCCGACCTGAATCTGCGCGAGCGCCATCCCGCGGCGATCGCCGGCGGCTTCGAAGAGACCGAGTGCCGCGTCGAACGCCAGCCCGGCCTCGTCACGGCGGCGCTCGCGGATGGCCAGCGCCCCCGACTCGCTGGCGACGAGGGCCTCGAGCCGGACGTCGCCGGTCGACGGGGCCAGCATCGCGGACCGGTCGAGGTCCGCCCGCGCTTCGGCGAGGCGACCCACCACGGCGCGCGATGCGCCACGTGCCGCGTGCGCCGTCGCGAGGAGGGAATCGGTGGCACCAGGCGACGAGTCGAGGGCTCGATCGAGAAGCGCCAGCAGCCGGCCGAGCGGTCCACGCGCCGTCAGGAGCGGCTCGAGTGCGAGCGCCGCTTCGAGGGCGAGGGAGGGAATGCCGCGTTCGACGATCACGGCGAGGTTCTCCTGCTCGAGGGCGAGCGTCTCGAGGGCATCCGCGGCGTCGGGCCCGCGGGCGGCCTCGGCGTACGCGGCGCCGTGCCGCGAGAAGAAGTCCGCGTGGCGATTCCACGCCGCCCGCTCCGAGCCCGACGCGGCGAGCTTCTCGCCCGCGTACTCCCGGATGCTCTCGTACAGGCGGAAGCGCCCTGCGCCCGAGAAAATCAGAGACTTGTCCCGCAGCGCGGCGACCGCATCGAGCGCTGCGGGCGCGTCCGGAAAGGCGCCGAGATCGAGCACGGCTTCTGCCGCCTCGAACGTGAATCCGCCGCGGAAGACGGCGCACTGCGCGAGCGCCGCCCGTTCCCAGTCCCCGAGAAGCTCCCACGACCAGTCGATCGCCGCTCGCATCGTTCGCTGGTGCGCCCGCGCGTCGCGCGGACCTCCCGCGAGGATCTCGAATCGGTTCGAGAGCGCATCGAGGAGGGTCTGCGGCGCGAGGACCCGCAGCCTCGCGGCCGCCAGCTCGATCGCGAGCGGGATGCCGTCGAGCCGCCGGACGATCTCGGAGACGATCGGCGCGTCGGACTCCGCGAGGATGTCCTCGCCGGCCACGGCGCGAGCGCGCGCCGCGAAGAGTGCTTCGGCTTCGCCCAGGGGGCCCACCTCGAGCACGGTCTCGCCGCCGAGTCGCAGTCGTTCGCGAGAGGTGACCAGTGCCCGAAAGGCCGGTGCGATCTCGAGCCATCGGCCGAGCGTCTCCGCCGCGGCGGCCACGCCCCGCTCGAAGCCGTCCAGGACCAGGAAGATTGCGCCACGCGTCGCGAGCGCGTGACCGACCGCGTCCGCGTTGCCGTTGGCCCCCTCGGCGCCCAGCGCACGCGCGACCGCGAAGCAGATCTCGTCGGACGACGCCCTCTCGGACAGGTCGCAGACGACGGCGCCCGGGAGGGTGCGGGCGTGCTGCAGGGCGAGTCGCGTCTTCCCGATGCCCCCTGGGCCCACGAGAGTGACGAGACGGTCGCCGTCCTCGAAGCGCGAGGCGATGCGCGCGAGCTCGCCCGTCCGGCCGATGAATCGGTTCGCGTCGGACGAAGGCCCCATGCCCCGTGATCGTACTCAGTTCGACGGCCGCAGCACGACTGCATTGATCGTCCCGTGTCGCGAACGCACGCGCACCGTGCGGCCGCCGGCGCGCACCGCTATCTGGGTGGAGATGCCGCCGTCGAGGTTGAGCGCCGACTCGGCCTCGGTCTGCGCCGCCAGGAAATCAGCGAAGGCCCACAGGGGAAGACCGCGGCCCGCGGTCGAGTCGAGGCGCGACCCGTCGTCCGTCCGCTTGACGCTCGCGTTCGCGGCGAGGACCACGGCCCACAGGTGCGTGCGGCCGACGACGATCGCGGACCGCGCGGAGAGGCGATCGTCACCGCGGGACCGAACGAGCGATCGCCCGCCGTCCATGAGCCGATCGACGGATTGCAGGGCCTGCGGAGCGCCGGCACGCCACGCGTCCCGGTGCACGACGCGCGGACCCGCGTCCGACCACTCGAAGACGCCGGATCCTCCGCGAGGGCGCAAGGGCGCAGCTTCGACGCCGCCGGACACGACGAGCCCCATGGGCGCGCCGCGCTCGTAGAAGGCACCGTTGACCGCGATCCACGGCCCGTCGTCCGCCGGCAACAGCGTGTCGAAGGGGGCGACGTCTTCGGCGGGCATCACCTCGGCGCGCCCCGGAAGCGCGACGCGCGCGAGCCACGCCTGCCCCGAGGACTCGCCGAAGCGCCAGGTCCGCCGCTCGAGGACCACGCCGTCCGCGTCGAGCAGGATGCGCGAATCGACGACGACGGCGCGCTCGGGCTCGATCGGGGCGGGCCGCGACGGCGCAGGGTCCGGCGAGCACGCAAGCAGGGCGAGCAGCCCGAGGGGGGTCATTCGTCGACGTCGAGCGGCTCGGGAACCGGCAGCGCCGCAGCGTCGAGGTTGCGGTCGTTGTCGCGGTACGCGACCCGATCCTGGAGCCGCCCGATGTCGAAGTCCTCGGTCTGGACGTTCGCACCGATGGGGTTGTCGCTCACGACGCCGTCCTGCAGGTCGAGCGTTCCCCGGTCGCGAACAAGACCAGTCGTCTCATGCGTTCGCGGATAGCATGGAAGGGGTGCAGCGAGTAACCAGGGGCCTGCGGTCCGCGCGGGGGCGCCCATGCCTGGCGCTCCTGGCGCTACTGCTCGCGCCGCGGGTGGCCGCGGCCCAGCCCGCCGTGCGGCCGCTCTCGGAGGCGGTCGTCGTCGAGGGGGCGACGGACTGCCTGGATCGGGGCGCGCTGGTGCGGCGGATCGCGCGGTGGCTGCGCAGCGAGACGGTCGATGCGCGCATCGCCGTCGTCGTGCGCAAGGAAGGCGACGGCGACGTCGTCGGGTTCGTCATCCGGCGCGACGGCGTGGCCCTCGCGGAGCGTCGCTTCGACGAACCGCCGGAGGACTGCAACGACCTGCGCGCCGCCCTCGGGCTCGCGATCGCGCTCGCGATCGACGCGACGATCCTCGAATCGCTCGGGACGCGCGAGCAGCCGCCGCATCCCCCGCCGCCCGCGGCTGAGCGCCCTGCCCCGCCTCCGCCGCGGCCGCCGCCCGACGACCGTCCGCAGACCGGCCTCGCGCTCGCCGCGGAGGCCCAGGGGAGCGCGGGCATCCTGCCGGCGCCGGCAGTCGGGGTCGCGACCGCGATCGAGGTCCGCCCCGCATCCTTCTTCTCCATCAGGGCCGGCGCGGTGGGGACCTTCCCGGTGCGGACGACGGTCGGCGACGGAGCCGTCGACGTCTCGCACGTCGCGGGCGGCGCGCTCGCCTGCTTCGCGAACGACCGCGGCCGGCTGGAGCTTCGCCTGTGCCTCGGTGCTGCCGCCGGACAGGTCCTCGCGCAGGGGAGCGACTTCGACCGGTCGCTCGGCGCGGACATCCTGTGGGTGGCCGCAGAGGGACGCCTCGAAGGGCGCTGGCGGCTCGTGCGCCCGCTGGCGATCGCCGTGGCCGTCTCCGGCTTCGTCCCCCTGGTCCGCCCGCGCCTCGACGTCGAGCGAACGGACGGGTCGGTCTCCTCGTCGCGGCTCTTCCCGGCCTGGGGGGGTGCTCTGGCCCTGGGTCCGGTACTCTATTTCCGGTGAAGGATCCGGGAGGGGCCGGCCATGAAGGAGCGAGCGGTGGACCTTTGCCCGACGTGCCCCTCGACGCGGCTGCCCTCTACCGGGGGCACGCGCGCTTCGTCGCGGGGTTCCTCTCGAGGCTCGGCTCCGCGCAGGAAGACGTGGCGGACCTGACCCAGGAAGTGTTCCTCGTCGCGCACCGCCGTGGCGGCTGGCGGCCCGGGCCCGCGCGCCCGACGACCTGGCTCGCCGAGATCGCCGTGCGGGTCGCGTCGCAGAGCCGGCGCACGGTCCGGCGCCGCCACGAGGTGGCGGACGACGGCCTCGATCGGCAGACGTCCTCCACGGCAACCCCCGCCGAGGCGGCCGAGACGACCGAAGCGATGGAGCGCGTATCGCGCGCGCTCGGCACGCTCGACGTGGCCCACCGCGCGGTCTTCGTCCTCTTCGAGATCGAGGGCGAGTCGTGCGACGGGATCGCCGCCGGGCTCGGGATCCCCGTGGGCACCGTATACTCGCGGCTGCACGCCGCTCGTCGGAAGTTCACGGCCGCACACGAGCGGCTGGTCGCCGTGCCGGCGGCGCTGCGGGAGGTGGGGTGATGAGCGGCGATCCGACCCGGCTGCGCGACGACCCGGGCGCGCCGGACGCGCTTCGGTCCGACCTCGCGGCGGTGGCCGGTGCCACGACACCGCTGGACGTCGACGCGGGCCTGGCGCGCTTGCAGGGGGCGATCGGCACGCTGCCCGCGGCGGGGACCGCCCTGGGCAAGGCTGCTCTCCTGTGGGGAGGCGGCGCCGGGCTCGCCGGAGTGGCGATTCTCGGCGTGGTCGTCGGAGTGATGCGGGCGACGACACCCGAGGAGGCGGCGTCGCCCCGGCCCCGCGCCGCCCGCGTGGAGAGGACGGAGGCGAAGGCGATGCCCGCGGCACCGGAGCCGGCAGCCGTGCCGGAGGCCGAGCCCGCCGCCGAGCCGCGGCCGAGGCCGCGGACGACGTCTGCCGATCGCGACGACCGCATCGCGCGCGAGATCGCAGGGGTGGCCGACGCCCGCAGTGCGCTCGCGAGCGATCCCGCCCGCGCCCTCTCCCTCGCCCGGCAGGGCGACCGCGACTTCCCGGGCGGCATCCTGCGCCCCGAACGCGCGGCGATCGCCGTGCTCGCGCTGGATGGTCTGGGCCGGACGTCGGAGTCGCGCGCGGCCGCCGAGCGGTACCTCCAGCGCTGGCCGCGAGGTCCTTTCGCGGAACGGATCCGGAGGATCGTCGATTCCAGTGAAGGTGAAGGGGCCGTCCGGCCATGAAGGGTCCATGAGTCAGCGAATCGCGATCGTGGCCGCCGCGCTGCTGTGGACTTCCGGCTGCGGGTGCGCCACGGGCGGGACCGTCGGCGTCGAGGAGGATGGCGACGCGGACGCAGACTCCGACTCCGACTGCACGCCGGGCGAGCCGGGCTGTCCGCTCGGCCCCGACGACGATCCGTGCTTCGGCCCCGAAGAGGGCTGCACGGACTGGGACGCGGAGGAGAACGGCAATGGGGTCGCCGAGACTCCGGAAGGCTTCCTCGGGCTGGACGGATCGGCCTCGTCTCGCCACGTAATGTGGCCGAGCTCGGCTGGCAACGCCGAGGTCCTCCGCGTCCGGACGGACGTGGGCGAGTTCGGCGACGATTTCGTGATCGAAGCGGCCTTCTGGACGGGTCCCCATCACGGCACGCCGGAGGGCTCCAACTGCTGCGCCGGCTCCGGCGACATGCCCTCGCGCAGCGCCGTGGACGACTTCGGAAACCTGCTCATCGCGAACCGCGCGATGATCAGCAGCGGCGCGGGCGACGATCAGGTGGCGTCCGTCACGAAGATCGCCGCGGACCCGGCGGCCTGCCCGGACGTGAACGGCAACGGGCGCGTCGATACCTCGAGCGGCTGGGACGACAAGCTTGCGTTCGCCGCGACAGACCGATGGGACGACGAGTGCATCCTGTGGCACACGATCGTCGGCTACGAATACGACGGCACGCCGAACGGCGTGAACGCGGTTGCGCGGGCGATCACGATCAAGCAGGAGTTCGACCTCGACGGCGCGTTCGGCGAGTACGCGTGGGTGGGCCTGTTCAACAACGACCTGTTCCAGGAGATCGACGCCGCGACCGGCGAGCTGACCGGTGTCGAAGCACCCACTCCCGGTTACTCGCCGTACGGGGCGGCCATCGACCGGGACGGGTGGATCTGGACGACCGGCTACGACCCCATGTACGCGGCGATCCCCGGGCGCTTCGACACGGAAAGGCCGGAGGACAGCTTCGAGCTCGTCCCCATGCCCGAGGGTGCGGTGGCGGCGCGCGTCATCGTCGACGAGAACGGCGCTCCCTGGTTCAGTGGCACCGAGAACGTCCACCGGTTCGACCGCGAGGCATGGGCGTTCGAGCCTGGAATCGCCGGCGGCGCAGGCATGCTCGGGAACCTCGCGTCGGACGGCGAGGGCTCGATCTGGGTCGCGACGTACGCGACGGGTGAATACGGGTACCGCATCGACAACGACGAGGAGATGGCGTTCCAACGGATCGAGACGCCGGGCACGCTGACCTTCGGAGTGGCCGCCGATTTCGACGGACACGTCTGGTTCTTCGGCGGCCTCCCCATCGGGATGAGCCGCTGGTCGAACGCGACCGTCGTGGACGTCGGCACCGAGGAGAAGACGATCGCCCTCGACGACTGCGGCGGCCATGGCTGCCTGAACCTCCCGTACATCCGCGGCGACATCACGGGCCTGCAGCGTCGCAACGCGGTCACGCCGCTGGGCCACTGGACCGGCGTGGTCGAGGGCTGCGAGGCGGAGACTGTGTGGGGCGAGCTGGTCGTCGACGCGATGACGCCGCCCGGGACGAGCGTCGCGGTGTCGGCCCGCACGGCGGACACGCTGCTCGGCCTCAACGCCGCGCCGTGGGTCCCGATCGGAACCGTCCCCGAAGACGGGGACGCCTTCGACCTCGGCGCGCGTTTCGAAGCGGCGGGCATCTCCTCTGGCAACCTGCTGGCCCTGCACGTCGTGATGCGGTCCGCGGGCGAGGCCTCTCCGGTCCTGCGCGACATCGCGATCGAAACGGCCTGCGACGAGGCGGTGGAGTAGACCCTCCGAACGCGCTGCAAATCAGACTGGCCGGAGGTGTGCAACTTCGCCCTGCTGGGATGCGGGTGACGGCACGGCAAAGTTCAGCCCACCCGCTTCCTCCGAGGGGGTAGACTTCGATGACCATGATCCGGGTCACGGTGATCGGGCTGTTCTCCGCCTGCGCTTCGGGTGATCCGGTCGAGAGTCGGGCGCTCGCCCTCGACGTCGAGCTCGACGCCGAGGAGCTCGAGTTCCTGCGGCTCATCAACGAGTACCGGGCGGGCGAGGGCCTGGAGGAGCTGACGGCTTCGCCCACGCTCGACGCGGCGGCCGACGGCCACAGCCACGACATGGTGGACCCGGGCTTCTTCGATCACATCTCGCCGGATGGGCGCGACCCGGCGGACCGCTGCTGTGACGCAGGGTATCCATACGCCTGTCCGCTCACGACCGCGATCGGCGAGAACATCCTCGTCGGCTCGGCCTTCGCGGCGGACGCGTTCGCGGGCTGGCGGAGCAGTCCCGGCCACGACGCGAACATGCGCGATCCCGAGTACCTCGCCATCGGCATCGGCCGCGTGGAGGATCCCGACGCGGGGGGCCGTCGGGAGCGCTGGTACTGGACGACGGACTTTGCCGGCATCGTGGACGAGGACGCCCTGTGCGGCTGCGAGGACGGCGCGACGCGCGACTGCATGAACGGCTCCTGCGCCGGCGTCGAGACCTGCGCGGAGTGCGGGTGGGGCGCCTGCGATGCGCCCTCGCCGGGCGAGGAGGTGTGCAACGAGGCCGACGACGACTGCGACGGCGAGACGGACGAAGGCCTCGTGTGTGGCGGCGACTCGGACTCGGACTCGGACGGCGACACGGATGGCGACGCCGACGGGTGGGTCGGCGATGCCGACGGCGATACGGACGGCGTTGCCGACGCCGCGGACGCTGAAGGCTGCGGCTGCCGGACGATGGGTGACGCCGGGCACGCTGCCGTCGCGGCCTTCGTGCTCGCCGCCTGGCTCGCCGTGCGTCGTCGCGAGGACGGATCTCGGTAGGGACGTGATCGCACGAGGTGGATGCGAATCGCTTGACCGCCCTGCCACGCCACGCAACCCTCCCGCCCCACCATGGATCCCGTCGTCGTCCGGTTCGCGCCTTCGCCCACGGGGTATCTGCACATCGGCGGCGCGCGGACGGCGCTGTACAACTGGCTGCTCGCGAAGAAGTCCGGTGGGACCTTCGTGCTGCGCGTCGAGGACACGGACCAGGCGCGGTCCACCGAGGAATCTCTCACGGCGATCCTCGACGGCCTGCGCTGGCTCGGCATCGACTGGGACGAGGGACCGGACAAGCCCGGACCCCGCGCCCCGTACCGACAGACGGAGCGGCTCGCGACGTATGGGGCGTACGCCGAGCGGCTGATCGCTGAAGGGAAGGCCTTTTACTGCACCTGCACGCCGGAGGCGCTCGACGTGCTGCGCAAGCAGGCAGAGAAGGAGAAGCGGCAGTTCCTCTACCCGGGAACCTGCCGCGATCGGCGCGAGAAGCCCGAGGGACGCTGGGTCGTCCGATACCGGATGCCCGACGAGGGCTCGACAGTCGTCGACGACCTCATCCACGGCAAGGTCGAGTTCGGCAACGACACCTTCGGCGACGAGGTGATCCTGCGAGGCAACGGGGTGCCGCTCTACAACTTCGGCGTCGTCGTGGACGACCTCGAGATGGGCGTGACGGTCGTCGTCCGCGGCGACGACCACCTGATCAACACGCCCCGGCAGATCCAGATGTACGCGGGACTTGGCAGGACGCCGCCGAAGTTCGCCCACGTGCCGCTCATCCTGGGGCAGGACAAGAAACGTCTGTCGAAGCGGCACGGCGCGGTGTCGGTGCTGCAGTATCGCGACGAGGGATACCTGCCGCACGCGCTGCTCAACTACCTCGTGCGCCTCGGCTGGTCGCACGGCGATCAGGAGGTCTTCTCGCTGGCCGAGCTGGTCGAGTTCTTCGATCTGTCGGGCTGCGGATCCACGGGCGGCATGTGGAACCCCGAGAAGCTGCAGTGGATGAACGGGCACTACATCCGCGCTACGCCTGCAGCCGAGATCGCGCGGCTGGCGCGCCCCTGGCTGCAGACCAAGGGGATCTCGCCGGACGATCGCCTCGAGGCGGCGGTCCGGACGGTCCAGGAACGCGCGAGGACGCTCGTCGAGCTCGCGGACTCGGTGGCGTTCTACTTCGTCATGCCCCCGATCGACCCGAAGGCCGCGGCGAAGTTCCTGACGGACGATGCCCGCCCGAAGCTCGCGGCGCTCGCGGCAACACTGTCGGTCGTCGACCCCTGGGAGCCTGCCACGATCGAGGCCGCGATGACGGCGCACCTGACGGCAACGGGCCAGGAGCTGAAGGCCGTCGCGCAGCCCGCGCGCGTCGCGCTCACCGGACGAACGGCGAGCCCGGGCCTCTTCGAGGTGATGGCCGTCCTCGGCAAGGAGCAAACGCTGGCAAGGCTGCGCGCGGCCGCGGGATCGTGAGCCGACTCGCACAGCTGCATCCGCGGCGGTTCTTCCTCGAGACGTGGAGAGACATCAACGAGGAGCATCTGTCGGCGGCGCACGGGCGGCGGTTCGACTACAAGGTGCTCGTCGTCTTGGTCGTCGCGGCGGTGTCGCTGACGCTGATGGAGTACTGGGGCGACCGGACCACGTTCCTCGACCTGTTTCCGAACCGGCGCATGCCGTACTGGGACCTCAAGAGCTTCGGGTACTGGTCGGTATGCCGGTTCCTCGGGTACGCGGCGATTCCGGCGATCACCGTCGCCCTGCTCCCGGGCGAGCGGCTGCGCGACTACGGCCTGTCGTTCAAGGGGTTCTTCTCGCACGCGTGGATCTACGTCGTGCTGTTCTCCCTCGTCGCGCCGATGATCGTGCTCGTCAGCTTCACGGACGACTTCCGGACCTACTACCCGTTCTACGAGGAGGCGGGGCGCAGCGGGTTCGACTTCTGGGTGTGGGAGGGGCTGTACGCGCTGCAGTTTCTCTCGCTGGAGTTCTTCTTCCGCGGATATCTGCTTCACGCGCTCAAGAAGACGATGGGCGCCTACGCGATCTTCGTGATGGTCGTCCCCTACTGCATGATCCACTTCGGAAAGCCGTTCCTCGAGGCGCTGGCCGCCATCGCGGCGGGGGTCGTGCTCGGAACGCTGGCGCTCAAGACGCGGTCGATCTGGTGCGGCGTCCTCATCCACGTCTCGGTGGCGATCTCGATGGACGTCGCCGCGCTCGTACAACGGGGCGAGATCCTCTGGACTCCCTGACGGCCCGCGACGAGCTAGTGCAAGGGATTACGAGTCCGTGACACGGGCAGGTGCCCGAGATCAATAGTCTTCCGGTCGACCCCTCGAAGATCGGACAACCCAACATGGAACACGTAGTCATCTGGCTGTACATCGTCGTCCTCGCCACGCTCGCGGTGTACGGCGTGCATCGAAGCCAGCTGGTCTACCTCTTCCTCAAGACGCGCAAGCGCCACGCCGTCCCGCACTCGCGCTTCAAGGAGGCCCCGCGGGTCACGGTCCAGCTCCCGATGTTCAACGAGCGTTACGTCGCGGACCGGTTGATCGCGTCCTGCGGCGACCTCGACTGGCCGAAGGACCGCCTCGAGATCCAGGTGCTCGATGACTCGACGGACGACACGACGGTCATCGCCGCCCTCGCGGTGGAGAAGCTGCGCGCGCAGGGCATCGACGCGACGTACATCCACCGGACGGACCGGACGGGGTTCAAGGCGGGCGCGCTCGAGAACGGCCTCAGGACCGCGAAGGGCGACTACGTCGCCGTCTTCGACGCGGATTTCATCCCGCCGCCGCGCATCCTGCACGACACGATCGACCACTTCACGGACCCGAAGGTCGGGATGGTCCAGGCGCGCTGGGGCCACATCAACCGCGAGTACTCCACGCTCACGCGCGTGCAGTCGATGATGCTCGACGGGCACTTCGTCATCGAACACGCGGCGCGCAACCGCTCGGGCCGCTTCTTCAACTTCAACGGGACGGCCGGCATCTGGCGGATCTCCGCCATCGTGGACGCGGGCGGCTGGGCGCACGACACGCTGACCGAGGACATGGACCTGTCGTACCGGGCGCAGCTGCGGGGCTGGAAGTTCGTCTACCTGCCGAACATCGTCGCCCCGGCCGAGATCCCCGTCGAGATGAACTCCTTCAAGTCGCAGCAGTTCCGGTGGGCGAAGGGGTCGATCCAGACCGCGCGCAAGCTCCTTCCGCAGATCCTGCGGTCGAAGGTGCCCCTCAAGGTGAAGATGGAGGCGTTCTTCCACCTGACGAACAACTTCGCCTACGTCCTGCTGTGCATGCTCGCCTTGCTGCTCCTGCCGAACCTGCTGCTGAGGACCGAGCACGGCATCCGCGAGGTGCTCCTCATCGACCTCCCGCTGTTCTTCGGGACGACGCTGTCCATCGGCAGCTTCTACCTGGTGTCGCACCGGCAGCTCTACGGAGAGACCGGTTCGGCGCTGCGGCGGCTTCCGCTCCTGATGTCGCTCGGCATCGGGCTGTCCGTGAACAACGCGCGGGCGGTGCTCGAGGGCATGTTCGGCCACGACAGCGAGTTCGTCCGGACACCGAAGCACGGTGTGAGCGAGAACGGCGACTGGAAGAAGAAGAACTACCGCGCGGCCCGGACGCTCGTCCCGCTGGTGGAGTTCGCCTTCGCCGCATACTTCGTCGCCGCGATCGTCGTCGCCGGAATCGGCGGCCACTGGCTGTCGATCCCGTTCCTGGCGCTGTTCCTGGTCGGGTACCTCTACGTGGCGACGATGTCGGTCCACCAGACGCGATAGCTGGTATCCTGCGCCGCCATGAGGCGGCGAACCGTCTTCCAGTTTGCGTGCGCGCCGTTGGCGTGCGCGGCGCTCGTGACGAGCGCTTGCGGTGCGTTCTCGACCCGGCCGGGATCCGGACCCGACGAGTCAGGCGATCTCGCGGCCACGCGTCCTGCGGCGGGCATCGGGGGCCCGATCGCGTCCCCCGCGCGGCCGACGTTCGAGGCGAACAAGGAGCTGCTCCTGCGGGACTTCGCGATCCGCCCGGTGCTCTCGGCCGAGGCGCAGGCGACCTGCCCGATCCCGGAGCAGCCGACGACCGAGGGCCTGACGGACCTGCTCGCGTGCCGCGGCGGCGACGCGATCGTCGTCGACCTGTCGCTCGGCCGGCGGCTCGAGATCGTCCGTCGACTCCTCAAGAGCGGCAAGCCGACGGGAGAGATCCTCGAGCCGGTCCGCGCCTGGGCGACGGAGCTCGACGCCTCGAACCCGTCCTCGACGGTTCCCGAGGCGCCCATCGCACGGCTCGTGCTCGGCTACGCGCTCCTCGCGGGCAACGCGGACCCCGACGGGTTCACCTGGGCGAAACCGGCGATCGAGACGTGGCAGGCGGACCCGGAGACGCGGATGCTCGCTGCGCGGATGTGGGCGTCGGTGTCGAGATCGTGCACCGCGCAGGGCGCGCCGACGATCTGCGGGCTGCCCGCGATCTTCCGCGAGGATCTGAAGATGCACATGACGGTCGTTCGCCGCCTCGGCGGACGGGACGGCCAGACGGAGCTCGCGGCGATCCGCGAGGCGCTCGCCGGCGACGCGGAGACGCTCGCCGCGCTCGGTCCCGAAGCGCAGCCGAGCGCCGAGCCCGATTCCGTGCCGCTCAAGCGGCGCCGTCAGGAGGCGCGCCGCGTGGGCGTCGCGTCCGGCGCTGCGATTCTCAAGGTCTTCATCGACCCGATCGACGGCCTGCTCGCCGTCGGCCACCTCGATCCGAGCCAGCACGGCAACTCGCTCGTCCGCATGATCATGCCGGACCAGCTGTCGGACGACACATTCGAGGTCTTGAAGGCCCACCTGGAAGACGGCGCGAACGCGACCTGCGTGCCGGAGGGACGGACCTGCGCCGCACCGCGCAACGGGAACGACTTCGGCACCGAGTTCGAGTTCGTTCCGCGCGACGGCCGCGTCTTCCTGCGCCGCATCGTCTACTACATGGGGCAGTAGGGGACACGCTCCCTGGTTCCAACCATCTGATTTCACTCATGTTTTAGCCCCATTTCACCACGGCCCTCGGCTCTGGTGGCGACCAAGCGCCACGAGGGGCCGTGGTGAAATGGGGCTAAAACATGAGTGAAATCAGATGGTTGGAACCAGGGAGCGTGTCCCCTAACCTACCGTCAGGCAGGTGACGTCCTCGATGAGGGCTTCGTTGTTGCCCTCGTGGCACTCGGTGGCTTCGCCGGCGAGGTCGACGACGACCGTCACGTCGCGCGGGTCGTCGACGGGGGCGGGCGCCCACTCGCACGAGACGTCCTCGCACTCGCCCGGATCGAGGACGAGGGTCGTCTCGGTCGTGCAGAACGGTGCGGCGACTTCCGGGTCGCCGTCGTGGAACGTCACGTCGGCGCCGGCGTCGACGGACTCCGTGCCCCGGTTGCAGACAGTCACGTGCAGGACGATGCGTGGGTCCTCCGGGTCGTCGCAGTCCAGCTCGCGGTCGCCGCCCCCGGCCGTGAAATCCGGCGCGGCGAGCGGGTCGAGCGAGCCCTGCACGTTCTGCCGGAAGTTGTTGAGTCCCTCGACCGTCCAGTTCGGCTCCCAGTCGGCGGTCGCCGGGATCGTCCCGTCGTCCTCCACGTTCGTGACCGAGTAGGCGTGCTGGTTCCAGACGGGGCGCGAGTTCACCCACCGGTCCTCGACGTCCCGGTAGATGCGGATGCCGTGCGAGAGCTCGTACGCGGCGTCCGGGTAGAGCGGGTCCGTCGCGGGGCAGCCGAGCGCACCGGCGTAGTCGTTCGTCCCGACGACGATCTCCGTGTGGAAGTCGCCGTCGACGTCGACGACGACGGGGTTCTCGTAGGTCGTGCCCGACGAGCGCGGCGCGCTGTACTTCACGTCTCCGGTCGCGCCGTCGTACACGCGCACGAAGCACTCGTCGGCGTAGACGGCGTCGCCCGCACCGTCGCCCTCGAAGTCGAAGACCGACGAGCCCGTGACGGTCGACGAATGATCCTGCGAGGGCTGCGACCAGCGCACGCCGCGCGCCTCGCAACCGGCGGGCAACGGATCCTCGTCGCACTCGAGGTCGAAGACCACGTACGCGTCGCCGCCTGCCGAGGCGAACTCGGGCTCGCCGTCCCCGTCGAAGTCCGCGATCGTCGGCGGCCCGCCGTTGGGGAGACCCGGGCTCGTGAAGGGGCCGAACACGACGGCCCCGGAGATCGTCTGCACGCGCGCCCAGCCGGACGCGATCACGGCGATCTCGGCGATCCCGGGGCCGTCCCCGAAGTCGCCGAAGTCCGCGACGGCCACGAAGCCGTCCGCGAGCCCCGCGGCGACGAAGCCCGCCTCGGCCACGAAGGCGCCCGCGTCGAACTCGAAGATCGCGTTTCCGCCGAGCCACTCGACGCGGCCGTCGACGTCCACGTCCGCGAGGACCGGGACCTGTCCGACCGAGTAGCCGCGCCAGCCCTGCGCCGAGTCGAGGATGCAGCCGGCCGCGTCGTAGACGACGGCGCCGTACACGATCTCGGGGACGCCGTCGTCGTCGAGGTCGTGGATGGACGCGCCGCTCCAGCGGTTCGCACCGCCGGTCGCATCGGGTGCGCGGCCACCCGCGCCGTCGCAGGTGCCGCTCGACCACAGACGCGAGTAGACGCCGTCCGCATCCTGCGCGTAGGCGATGAGACCGCCGCCGCTGCGCGGCGAGACGATCTCGGGACGCCCGTCCCCGTCGAGGTCGCCGAGGGAAGGCGACGCCGCGGGGATCGTCCGATCCGCCGCGTCGATCAGGCTCTGCTGGTGCTCGCACGTACGGCCGTCCACGATGCGAAGGACCCCGTCGCCGCCGTAGTTCGCGCCCGCGAAGGTGTTGAAGACGACCGAGGGACGCAAGGTGTCGGGGTCGAGATCGAGGTCGAGGTCGAGCACGACCGGGGTGGACATCACCTGGACGTGCGAGGGGACCTGGTCCGCGGGCGGTGTCGAGAACGCGCACTGCAAGGCCGGCTCGAATGCCGCGGGCTCGACCTCGCGGTTGCAGTCCTCGTCCTTCTCGTGCCCTTCGGGTGAACCGTACGGCGTGCAGGCGCCGTCCTCGCACCAGGAGTCCTCCTGGCACTCGTCGTTCGAGGCGCAGGGGACGTCCGGAATGCAGGCGCCGTGCGCGCAGCGATCCCCGGCGTCGCAGCATTCGCCCGCGCAGGCGTCGCGGCCGTCTTCGCATTCGATCGCGCCGCCGTCGTCGGCCCCGGAGTCAGACCCGGGCCCGCCGTCCGGCCACGGGAAGTCGTCGTCGTCGCTGCCGGAGCCGCCGCCCGCGCTGCCGCAGTCGCAGCCCGCCGCAAGGAGAAGGAAGAAGAAGGAGAAGAAGGGGGAGATCGCGCGCACGGTCCAGAGTGTGCAGGTTTCGCGCCGGACTGAAAGGCGAATGAGTCCGTGCGCCCCGGGGTCGGTCGACCCCAGGCCGCGGGATCGGATGTCGCGGCGGGCTACAGTCCCGGCCGGTGCCCTCCCCCGGCCGGCTCTACGCGATCCTCGCGCGCCGCTCGCGCCTCGCGGTCGTCTTCCGGCGCGGGCCGTCGCGGCGGGTGCTGCTGGTCGCCTGGGACCGCGCGGACGACAGTTTCAAGCCGGGGCAAGAGCTGCACGGGCGCATCTACGAGCGGCGCTGCGACCTGTCGCCGTCCGGCGAGCGGCTCGTGTACTTCGCGGCGAAGTGGGGCGCGCCGATGGGAACGTGGACCGCGGTGTCGCGCCCACCGTGGCTCACCGCGCTGGCGCTGTGGCCGAAGGGTGACGCCTGGGGCGGCGGGGGCCTCTTCGTCGACGAGAACCGCATCGGGCTGAACCATCCCGAAGGCCAGCGCGCGCTCGGGCCGGGTTTCCGCCTTCCGCGCCGCATCGTCGTAGAGCCGATCGGCCCCTGGGCGGGACGCGGCGAGGACGAGCCCATCCTCTACACGCGCCTGATGCGCGACGGATGGCACATCGTGCAGGAAGGCGAGTCACGCTGGGCGGGACTGCGCGCGAAGTCGAGCTTCGTGGTCGAACCGGCGTCGATCGACGCGCGACCGTCGCCGCGCGGCCGCCTCGTGCTCGAGAAGACCGTGCGCGCGATCGGAGAGCGGGACGGCCCCTGGTGGGTGGAGGAGTTCGCGCTGCGGGATCCCGAGTCCGGCGCCCTGACGGACGTCGGCCGCCTGGACTGGGCCGACTGGGACCGCAACGGCGATCTGCTCTTCGCGCGCGGCGGCCGGATGTACCGATGGCGCGTGCGCCCCGCCGATCCGGACCCCTCGCATGCGCGCGAGATCGCGGACCTGCGCGAGATGCGTCCCCGCGCGCAGGCGTCGCCCGGGTCGGCGCGGCGCTGGTAGGCTGCGGCCGCGGATGAGGCGCCGAGCGGCGATCGCGATCGGGATCTTCGCGGCCTCGGAGGCGCACGCCGGCGTCCCCGACGTGTTCGGGCTCGGGTCGGAGGCGACGGCGCAGGGAGGAGCCGTCGCGGCGTCCGCGTCGGGATTCGAGGCGGTCCACTACAACCCGGCGTCTCTTTCGGCGGGCAGCGGGAACTCCGTCGCGGTCGGCTGGCTCGGGTACGCGTCGCAGCTCGAGATCCGTGAGGACACCGCCGAGATCGCCGAGCCGCAGGGCCTGTTGCTCGGGCTCACCCGATCGATCGCGATGTTCGGACGCGAGAACGGGCTACGGCTCGGCGCCGGGTTCTACGTGCTGCCCGACACGATCGTGCGGGTCCTGACGACCTTTCCGGACGAGCCGCAGTACCCGTGGTTCCACAACCGGACGCAGAGGCTCGTCGTGCTCCCGGGGGCGGCCCTGCGCTTGACCGACGCGCTGTCCGTCGGCGCCTCCGCCAACGTCTTCGCGGGGCTGTCGGGTCCGGCGCGCGCCACCGACGGGCCGACTCGCGCGCTGGAGACGTCGGTCGCGGAGGAGATCTTCCTGCGGATGTCGTTCGCCGTCGGCGCGCGTCTCGCGGTGCACCCCGAGGTCGCGTGGGCGATCGCGTACCGCCACGAGTTCTTCGTGCCCTACGCGATCCAGACGTCGAACATCGTCGGCGGGTCGAGCCTGGACATCGACGTCGAGGCGATCGGGCTGTACACGCCGCCGGAGCTCGTCGTCGGCACGTCGTGGACGCCGCCGGGGTGGACGTTCGGGCTCGACTTCACCTGGAAGGCCTGGAGCGGCAACGACCGGAACTTCGTCCTCGTCGAGAGCCGGCTGCCCGGGATCGGCGCGCTGGATCCGGGCTTGCCGCCCTCCCCTTTCCGCGACTCGTTCGACGTGCGCGTCGGCGGCGAGCGCGAGCTCCCGCTGTCCGGCGGCGATTCTCTCTTCCTGCGCGCGGGCGCGTGGTTCGAACCGACGCCGGTCCTGCCGCAGACGGGGCGGACGAACCTGCTCGACGGCGATCACCTCGTCGGATCGATCGGCGCGGGGGTACGGCTCGCGGACCTGCTGGAGGTCCCGCTGCGCATCGACGTCCACGGCCAGTGGCACGAGATCCTGCCGCGCACGTACCGCAAGGAGGTCCACGCGCGGTCCGACGATCCATGGGCGCTCGCCGACGAGCGCCCCGGCGAGGGCGCACCGGGGATCCAGGTGTCGAACCCGGGCTACCCACAGATCGAGGCGGGCGGACGCGTCCTGTCGGCCGGCTGCGTCGTCACGCTGGAGGTCCGGTGAGAGCGACGGTCTTCACGCTCGCATCGGTCCTGATTGCGCGGGGCGCGTCCGCCAACCCGGTCGAGACCTTCGGGACGGATCCGAGGTCGACCGGCATGGGACGCGCGACCGTCGCGCTCGGCGATCCGCGGTTCGCGGGGTTCGCGAACGCCGCGGCGGGCGCGGCCGCGGAAGCAATGACGATCGGGATCGGTTACGGGTACGGCTCCCTGAACCTGCGGCTGTCCGACGAGGATCTGGACCTGATGGACGCGCACGGAACGACCGTCAGCGCCGTCGTCCCGTTCGACGCGCTGGGCGGCGCCGTCCACGCGGCGCTCGTCGCCTCCCTGTACATGCCCGATCAGTTCATCGCGCTCGTCTCGGTCGTTCCCGCGACGCAGCCGCGGTTCGTCCTGTGGGATCACCGCCCCCACCGCGTGGTGTTCGATCCGGCCCTCGCGCTGCGGCTTCGGGCCTTGCCGTGGATCTCGCTCGGCGCCGGCATGACGATCCTCGCGGACGGTGCCGGCAACGGCGTGAACTTCCGTGTCGGGTTGCGCGGCGGGCAGGCGCAGGCCGAGTCGAACCTCGACGTCGAGCTGCCGACGCGCGCGGCGCCGACGTTCGGCGTCTTGCTCGAGCCCTTCGAGGGACTGCGGCTCGGCGGACGCTACCGCGGCGAGATCTCGCTCGATGTGTACCTGGACGTCGTGGCCGGCGTCGAGGTGCCCGGAACGCCGATCACTGGCGACACGATCATCTCGATCCGGGGGGTCGACTACTTCACGCCGCAGCAGGCCACGGGCGGCATCGCGTGGGACCCGGGCGAGGATTGGACCCTCGCGACGGACGTCGTCTGGGCGGACTGGTCTGCCATGCCGAGCGTCGCGGGCGACGTCGCGATCCTGGTGAACATCGGGTTCGAGCCGGCGCTGCTGCGCGCGGCGTTCCCCGACCCGGCGTTTCGCGACACCGTCTCGCCGCGCCTCGGCGTCGAGCGGCGACTCGGGATGGGAGCGGCTTCGGAGCTTGCGCTGCGCGGAGGCTGGTCGTACGAGCCGTCGCCGGTGCCCGAGCAGACGGGGATCACGAGCTTCGCCGACAGCGCGCGCCAGGTCCCGAGCCTGGGGGCGGGCTTCGCGGTGACGGACTGGCTGCCGGGGAGGTGGTCGCTGGACGTGGGTCTGGCGCTGCACGCCCTCGCGCGGCGGGAGACACGAAAAGACGACCGTGTCCTGCCGAACGGGGACTTCACCTCGGAGGGAGAGGTGTGGTTCGGCAGCGCGGCGATCACCTGGGAGGAGCGGCCGTGAGGCTCAGTGTGGCGCTGCTGCTGCTGCCCGCGTGCGGCCTCTTGCCGAACGAGCGCGATATCCCGTCGCCGCGAGCGGACGGCTTCGGGCCGTTCCGGGACCGTGGGCCGGTGGAGATCTGCGAGGGCGCGGTGCGGCTCGTGCCGCCTGAGGAAGGACGCGCGGACGGCGCGGGGCTCTGCGTGCCCGACGACGCGCCCGCCGCGGCGCCCTGCGGGAACAGCGCGGCGTGCGGGGCGCGGGAGACCTGCGTGTGCGGGCGCTGCACCGTGCCGCGGTGCCGGACGGGCACGGATTGCCCCAGGGGATCGTCGTGCGATCTCGCGACGGGGCTGTGCGCGGTGATCTGCTTCGCGGACGACGACTGTCCGGGCGGCGTGTGCGAGCCGGACGGTTGCCGGGTGCCTTGCGGGTCGGACGTCGACTGCGCGCGCGGCGAGGTGTGCCAACGGTCCACCGGGCTCTGCCTCGTGCAGCGCTGCGACGCAGGGCTCGCCTGCGCAGAGGGCCGCTCCTGCGATCGGGTCGAGCGCGTCGCGGATCTGCGGGAGCCGGAGGCGGTCGCCCTTGGCGGACGGGTCGAGCTGTACCTCGAAGAGCGGACGGGCGGCGCGCGGGTGATCCTTCGCGCGGTGTCGGGCGACGGGCAGACCTTCCGGCTCGACCCGGAGGGAGCGGTGCTGGCGGACGCAGGGGCGCCGACGATCCTGCCGGCCGACGACGTCCACGTCCTGTACTTCGAGAGGGCGGACGGCTCGATCGGACGGGCAGAGGGCGACGGGGCGTCGTTCGAGGCGGACGGGGAACCGGTCGTGGCGGTCGGCGGCAGCCCGAGCGCGGCGCGGGTCGCGGACGGTGTGGTGCTCGCGTACGAAGCTGGGGAATCGATCGCGTTCGCGCGGTCGGTGGACGGGCGGACGTTCGAGCCCGTCGCCGGGGCGGTCGACGCGAGCGCGTTCGAGGACGACGCGCTCTTCCGGCTCGCCAGGGATCTGCGATCGCCGGAGATCGTGGCGGAGAGGACGGCGCTCGGGGAGGAGCGCATCCTCTTGTATGCGGACGCTCTGGGCGTCGAGACGAGCGACCTCGTCCTGGGAGAGAAGCAGCAGGCCGCGCCGCGCACGCGATCGGTCGTCGCGGCGGCGGCGGCGGCGGATCAGGACCTGCGCTTCGAGGCGTTCCCCTTCGGGCCGGTCTTCGCGCGGGTCGTCAACGTGACAGACTACCTGGACGAGGGGGCGCCTTCGGTCGTGCGGCGGGGCGCGCAGGTCTGGCTGTACTACGTGGGCGACGACACCGAGGGGCCGTCGGTCGCGGTGCAAGACGCGGCCGGGCCGTAAATTCCGCGGGTGCGCGGGCCGTCCAAGGAGATCTGGAGGAGAACATGAAGTGCCTGGTGGTCGTGCTGGCGGGTTCGCTCGGCGGATGCATCGTGACCACGTCGGCAACGGAGCGGCCGGCGTACGTCGAGTACGTCTACGTGTGCCGCGAGCCGCGGGGGGTCGTGACGAAGAGGCCCCCGCCGACCGCGCCTCCCGAAGACGCGCAGGAGGAGGAAGCGAACCGCGGAAAGGCGCCGCCGAGATCGAACTGGGTGCCGGGGCACTACGACTGGCGCGGGCGGCCCGACGGGTTCACCTGGATGCCGGGACGGTGGGAGCGGGTGCGGCCGGGAGTGACGTGGGTGCCCCCGGTCGTTGAAAAGAAGCCGGACGGACGGCATCGGTTCACACCGGGTCACTGGCGTCCTGTGGAGCCGGGCAGGCAGGGGGGGCAAGTCGGGGCTGGCCCTGGCAAGGTGGGAGGGGCCCACGCGGCTCCCACGGAGCGAGGCGGCGGCGCGCCTGGGCCGGCGCGAGCACGACGCAGGCGTCCGGATGTGAATGCAGGTGATGTAGGGGGCGCCGACCTGCCCGGGGGCAGGCAGGTGCCCGCGCGTCTTGTCTGCTCGGAGGTCTCGCCCGCGCGGCACCTGCCCGGCGGCGTCGTCCGGCTTCGGGGCCGCGGCTTCGGGACGAGCGTGTCTGCCGTGGACGTGCGCCTGTCGGGGACGCCCGCGGCCGACGTCCGCCGCGTGACGGACGACGAGATCGTCGCGAAGGTCCCCGCCGAAGGCCGAAGCGGCCGCTGGACCGTCGCCGTCGAAGGCCTCGGCCAAGTCACCTGCGAGGGCGAGTTCGAAGTCGGCAGATAGGGGACACGCTCCCATGATCTAACTATCTGATATCACACGGTTTTTCTGAGCAATTCCCCACGGACCGGTTCGCCATTGACGAACTGCCAGCAGGACGAGTCCGTGGGGAATTGCTCAGAAAAACCGTGTGATATCAGATAGTTAGATCATGGGAGCGTGTCCCCTCTTACCAGCTTGAGTGCTCGGGCGGCGATGACGCGGTTGCGGCCCTGGGCTTTCGCCTCGTACATGGCGCGGTCGGCGGCGCCGAGGAGCGCGGAGGCGGCGGCGGTGGGGGTCATCTCGCGCTCGGCGGGGCCGAGGGTCGACACGCCCGCGGAGACGGTGAGCGCGCCGCGCAGGTCCAGGGCAGGCTCGCCGTCCTCGTCGGGAACGAC
>Ga0247727_10000547_pt1 | contig 91940 bp, 77 predicted proteins | sample WisWelCaveWW1625_FD_202498 | JGI IMG/M metagenome (GOLD analysis project Ga0247727, IMG submission 202498) | Biofilm microbial communities from Wishing Well Cave, Virginia, United States - WW16-25 | ecosystem: Environmental > Aquatic > Deep subsurface > Groundwater > Cave microbial mat | place... | reverse complement strand
GTCGGGGCAAGGGGTGGCGAGGACGACGGTGCATCCAGGTTTTCCGAGCGCTTCGATCACTCCTCCGAAGTAGCCAAGGCCCGAGGACAGCAGCGTCAGGATCGGGTTCATCCGTGCGAATGTCGCGTAGGGGCTCCAGGCGGGGACGCCGTAGACCACCACGTCGGCGGGCGGCGCCGCCTCGCGGCGGGGTCGGAACTGCGACGTCAGGACCTCGAGCGCGTCGGCGCGGGTCTCGGCCACCCCGCCCGCAAATACCCGGGCAACGTCGAAGAATCCGGCCGGGATCGTCTCGATCTTGAAGACGCGCTTGCCCGTCGCGCGTTCGAGCAACGTTCCCATCTCGCCCAGCATCGCGTGCATCCGGTTTCCCTCGACCGACATCGTCATCCCGTCCGGCGTGTGGTGGGCGCGGATGGAGCGCCAGGTCGACAGGCCGACGCAGACGCTCTTCCAGCCGCCGCTGAATCCTCGGATGCAGCTCGCATTGACGTACACGGTCAGGTCCGCCTCGACGACCTCGCGGTGCACCTCGACTTCCCATCCTCCCGGCGTGCGGCCGATGTAGGCGAGGTTCGATCGATCCTCCGCGTCGTGGCATCGCAACCGGTCGCCGAACCGGCGGACGAGGTCCTCGCCGATCACCCGTGCAAGCTCCTCGGGGCGCCACTTGCGGTGCAGCGAGTTCGCGCAGAGCAAGGTCACTCGGTCCTGCGGGACGCCGGCTCGCTCCAGATCACCGAGCACCTCCTCGATCGCGATGCGGCGCATCGGTCCGAAGGACGGGACCGTCGGGTCGTCGAACGCGACGAGCACGCGCGCTCCCGGACGGACGAGGGCGCCCAGTGGCGGCAGTCCGCGCGGTGCGTCGAGCTCGGCGCGGATCGCCGCGGCCAGGTCCGGCAACGCCGGCAGCTTGGTGCCGAAACCGCCGCCGACCACGGTGGTCCGGTCCGGAAACTCGACGTCGATCGCGCCCTCGCCGAAGAGCAGCGTTCGCCTCACAGGCTCATCGTACGCCCTGGTTTGGACAGCGGCCCATCGCAGCCTATAACGTAGGCGTCATGGGCCGGCGGAAGGTGATCTTCCTCGGCGCGGTGGGGGTCCTGGTCGGACTCGCCGCGGCGGCCCTGACTTTCCTTCCGCCACGCCTCGCGCGCGAGGAGATGCGGCGGGTCGCCCGGAGGCTCGACAGCCGTGTGCGGGCACGGGAGGTCGCCGGCGTTCCCGGACGGTTGACGATCGACCACCTGTCGGTGCTTCCGTCCGGGCTTTCTGCGCCGCTGATCACGGTCGAGCGCATCGACGTCCGGTACGGCCTGCTTCCGCTTCTGTGGGGAGAGGTCCGAGTAGACCGAGTGGACATCGTTCGCCCGCAGTTCACAGTGGAGCTGCCGGATGCGCGGGCCTCGGCTGCCGTCGGTCGCTTCGTGGGCCGGCTGCGCGGGGCCAGTCGTAGCGAGGGGCCGTCCTCCGGAGCGTCCGCCCTGCCGGACGTACGGCTGACCCGCGGCTCGCTACGCCTCGTCGATCGGCGGGGAGCCTGCGTGCTCGCCCGCGACGTCGAGGCGACCCTCTCGGTCGGCGGGACACTGCGGGTCATGCTTCACGAGATCGGCGTCGGCGCGGAGCCCGAGGATCCGTGGCTCGTCCTGCGGGTCCTCGAGGCGGGGATCGCGGTGGCCGACCGGCGAATCACCCACGTGGTTGCGGACGGAGGCACCCTGCGATTGCGGCGGCACGGCGACGGTGCAGTGGAGGTCGAGGAGACGCTGCGTCGCGCGCTCGAGCTCCATTCGGAGATCCTCCCCGCCCGGCAGGTCCCCGCCGACGACGCGCGCGCCGCGCCTCTGCCGGCGCTTCGATTCGACGGGCTCGCCGTGGAGGTCGACGATCGCGCGCGTGGTCGACGCATGCAGATTGGACCCGTCGCGGGATCGGTTCGGCCCGAGAACCGGCTCGCCGCCGCGGAGGTCGCGCTCGAGATGTCCCTCGGCACGGGGCGGGCTTCCGTCGCGGGGACGGTCGATGCCGCTTCCGGGACCGCGGACCTGCGAATCGAGCTCGACCGCGCCGCGCTCGATCCCGTCCTGTCGCTTTCCCCTCCGCCGCCCTGGCTCCAGCTCGACGGCGCGATCGCGACCGGGAATTTGCACATCGCGACGGCGGGGGCCGGCGACGAGACGGGCATCGAGGGCGACCTCGAAGTCTCCGGCGTGGACCTCGTCGTTCCCGAGGTCGCCGCTCGACCCCTCGAGGATCTCTTGCTCGCCTTCCACGGTCGGCTACGCGTCCGGCGCGACCCCTTCGAGATCGCCGCCCCCGACGCGCGAGTCGCGCTCAACGGTGTGGACGCGAGCCTGCGGGGGGAGGTCCTCGTGGCACAGGACACCGCGCAGCGCGGCACCGTCGATTTCTTGCTCCCCGCGACGCCGTGCGACGCGCTGCTTCGCCGGCTGCCCGAGCCCCTCGTCGCCCAGCTCATCGGCTTCCGCCTGCAAGGGAGTTTCGGTGCCGAGGTTCACGTTCGCTTCGACCGCGCGGATCTCGACGCCACCGAGCTGGACTTCGACGTGGACAACGGCTGTCGGGTCGTCGCCTCGGGAACGGGGGTCGATCGTTTCCGCGGAGTGTTCACGCGCCAGGTGCCCGACGGAGCCGGCGGGTCCCGGCCGTTCACGACGGGCCCCGGCTCCGAAAGCTGGACGCCGTTCGAGCAGATCTCTCCGTTCCTCGTCGGTGCGGTCCTCACCACCGAGGACGGAGCCTTCTTCTCGCACCGTGGGTTCGCGCCCCGGCAGATCCGCGAGGCGTTTGTCCGCGACCTCCGCAGCGGCCGCTTCTCCGCCGGTGCGAGCACGATCTCGATGCAGCTCGCGAAAAACGTCTTCCTGTCCCGCGAGAAGACTCTCTCGCGCAAGCTCCAGGAAGCATTCTTCACCTGGCTCCTCGAACAGTCGATGTCCAAGGAGGAGATCCTCGAGCTCTACTTGAACGTCATCGAGTACGGTCCCGGCATCTACGGAGTTCGCGCTGCCTCCGATCACTTCTTCGGCGTCGCGCCGGTCGCTCTCTCGCCCGTGCAGGGGATCTACCTCGCGACGATCCTCCCGGATCCCGTCGGGCGCTACGCGCAGTTCGAACGCGGCCGTGTCTGGGAATCGACGCAGCGACGCATCGAGCGGATTGCCGGCCACATGGCCGCGCGCGGTCGTCTCGAGGACATATCCGCCGCGGACGCGCTCGCCGAGCCGATCGTCTTCCGCGGCCAAGGAGCCCTCGCCGAGGTCCCCGAGGAGCCCGACGACTCCGCGGCGAATTGAGCTCAGAGCAGCGGTGCGATCCGGGCGGCGACGCCCTCCAGCAACTTCTCGTCCTCGGCGCCGAACGCAGCGACCTGATCCCCGTCCACGTCGATCTGCCCGACGACGACGCCTCCCTTCCGGATCAGGACGACGATCTCGCTTCGCGTCTCGGACGAGCAGGCCAGGTAGTTCTCGACCTTCGTGACGTCGTCCACGACGAGGTTCTTGCCCTGTGCAACGGCCGTCCCGCAGATCCCGCGACCGACCGGGATACGGACGTGCTCCGTCGCCGCGCCGCGGTACGGCCCCAGGACCAGCGTGTCTCCCTCGAGCAGGTAGAACCCGGTCCAGCGGAAGTGCGGCATCCGAGCGTGCAGGACGTCGACCGCCAGGTTCAGCGCAGTCGCACGGTCGGGGCGGGACGCGAGCGCGACCTCGAGGTCGTGCAGGATCGCCGCGCGCGGATCGTCCGGACGTGGCGCGGCCTGCCGCAGAAACGGGCGCAGGGCGTCCGCCAGTCCAGCCGGCACCTCGACCGGGCTGTTCGTTTCCTTTCCGACCGTCGCGAGGACGAGCCGCCCACGCATGAGCGGCGCCTCCTCGCTCTTTCGTCTCGCCACGAATCCGAGCGCGACTGACTTGCGGCCGATCCGCTCGGCGAAGGCTTCCACGGTGAGCAGGTCGTCCAGGTACGCGGGCCGGAGGAAGTCCATCGACATGTGGACGCGTGGGAGCCAGATCTGCAGGCGTCCGAAGACCTCGCCGTACGGAATGCCCGCCGCTCGGAACAACTCCATCTCCCCGGCCTCCAGGAACCGCGTGTAGGCCCCGTAGCAGATGATCCCTGCCGCATCGACGTCGCTCCAGCGAACGCGTTCCTCGATCGTGAAGTTCGGCATGCGCGGAGACTACCCCCCTTCCACGTCTCGCCGCCCGAGGCTAGTCTCCCCGGCCATGCGAAGCGCGATGCTCCTCTCGACCCTCCTCGCCGCGTGCGGCGGGACGACGACGACCACGGTGACCGGCGGCCTCCCACCCGGCACGGCCGCACCCGGTGGCGCTCCCAACGTCTGCGGTGCGGCCGCGGGGGAGCAAGGGCTCGCCGGGATATGGCGTCTCGACGGCGCGAGCTGCGGCGGAGAGCCCGTCGCCATGGAAGCGCCCGAATTCGAGGAGGAGATGGAGATCTCCGTCGCGTGGCCGGCCTACGCGACCATCGCCCACACATTCGTCAAGAAGGACGGGAAGCTCTGCCGCTATCGCGTCGATCGCCGGGTCGAGCCAGGCGGATCGCCCCAGCGCGTCGTCGAAACGGGCCGCTGGGCCGAGCTCGCGGGTGCGACGGGCTATGGCGCAGCGGCTCCGGCCGACTGCCCCATGTCGCCCGAGCAGCCGCTCGACGGCGAGCTTCGCCTGGAGGCGGAGGCGCTCGTATTCACGATGCAGTCTCCTTCCTTCTGCCCCGGCAAGTCCTGGGTGTTCCGCTACCGCCGCATGCCCTGCGCGAATTGACAACGGCGAATTGATCTAATGGATGCACGCCTGCGGGCATTCCCGCCGCAGGTTGTGCTGGAAGGCCCGGTACCGCGGCAGGACCGTTCGTCCGAAGGGCCATCGCCGCGCGTTGCACAGGTCCGCGGAATCGAAACGGCGCCCGTGCCAGGTGCCCTCGATCCGGACCGGGCGCGGCAGGTGCGCGCAGGAATCCTCCCGCAGGGTGAGCAACGCTTCGGGTGACCACAGGCCTTCCTCGAGATGGGCCTCGAGGTCCGGCCGGCCGGCGCCGATCCGCGCGTGATCGATCCGGACGTAGGGCTCGACAATCCGCATCGCCTCCGGAAAGACGAGACTGTTCCAGCAGCCGCGGTCGATGCGCAGGTTCGAGAGCATCGCGCCGGTGTGATGGAACTGCAGCCCCGTGTACGGCGTCAGGCCCCAGGCAACCAGGATCAAGACGACCGCGATCCCGATCGCACGGGGCGTGCCGACCGGCCGTTCCCGGAACGCCGAGAACCACGACAGGGAGCCGGGCGGCCGCCGCAGGTGCGCGGCCACCAGCCAAACGCCTCCGAGCCACAGGATGCCCTCCTTGAAAGACCAGAACCCGTACACGACCCAATGGTTTCGCAGATACAGCAGGAAGCTCCCGATCCCCAGGGCGGCGCCGATCGCGACGATCGCAGTCCACCGGCGCCGCATCACGCGTCCGACCCACAGCAGGTCGGTCTCCGAGAGCGCGGCGACGAAGCCGCTCGCGGTGACGAACGCGAACGCGGGCGCGAAGACGATCGTGAGCGGTACGTGCACGAAACACGCCAGCGCGATCGCGACCGCAGGCCGCACGACGAGGAGGACCGCGATCGCGCCTTCGACGACGAGCCAACCGATCGGCCACCACGCCTTCATCGGGTCCGCCGCGATCCACGGCGCGCCCCAGTTGCGGGCGAGGATGTCCACGCCACCCGTCGCGCAGCTCACTTCGGGATCGAGGAAGCCCGCGTTGACCTTGTGCACGGCGGCGAGGGCGTACACGAGCACGGTCAGCCATCGGACCGCGTACGGCAGACCGACCGCCGTGCGCTCGGCGCGTCCGTCGCGCCTTCCGGCGAAGCACGCGATTGCGGAGAGTGCGCACAGGAGCAGGTAGATCGACTGGGTGAGCTGGTCCCCCAGGAAGAGGACCGGCCAGGCGACGCCCGCCGCGCACAGGACCCACCCCGCCAGGCACCCGGTGGCCGCGAGCAGGATCGCGCCGACCCAGTAGAGCAGATCGGGCACGAGCCACCCCTCCTGCAGCGCGTCGGGCAACAGCAGGTGGATCGCCGACGCCGCGGCAAAAGCCCGGCAATAGACGAGGTAGCGAACCGAGTCGTTCGGGCGCTCGAGCCATGCGCCGAGCGGAGAGGACGCCTCCACGATCTCCCCCATATCACGACGAACGCCCGTTGCCCTGTGAAGACGCCTCGCATAGGCTCCCGTCCCGGCGCCGGTCGCCATCCGGCGCGCTCGCGCGCCCGTTCAAGGGGAAGGAGCCACACATGGAGCCGATGGATCAGGTGCCGCAGGTCCCGATGGGATCGCTCGACGACGATCTGAAGTCGATGAAGAAAGGCGGCGGAAAGGGCCCGCTCATCGTGATCGTCGTGGTCATCCTCGCCGGACTCATTGCTGCGGCAGCGCTCTTCATGGGCGGCGAAACGGAAGCCCGCTGGGACGACTACGACGCCGCGATGCGTCAGCAGGATCAGGGCCAGCGAGCCTCCAAGATGCGCGACATCGCGAAGTCCGACGCGCACCCGGACGTCCGTCAGCAGGCGATTCTCGAACTGCGCGACCTGCGGGACGCGCAGTCGGTCTCGATCCTGATCGAGGCGCTCGACGAGCGCGGCGCGATCCGCCGATCCGCGGCGCAGGCGCTCAACGCGATCGGCTCGCCCGCCGCGGACGCCGCGAAGGAGAAGCTCTTCGAGGTCCTCGACGACACCGACGAGACCGACCGCCTGTGGGTCGCGTGGGCGCTGGCCCGGATGGGCGACGCGAGGGCGTTCGAGGCGCTTCTCGAGGAGTGGAAGGCGGGCCGCGTCCAGAACATGCCGGACTACGATCCGCAGATCGTCTCGAAGCTCGCCGGGCCGGCCAAGCTCGTCGCGCTCGTGAACGATCCGGACATGGCCGTGCGGCAGTTCGTCGCGATGCAGCTCGGCGAGATCGGCGGCCCGGACGTGGTCGAGCCTCTCATCCGGCTCGTCAACGACGGCAAGGCGCCGGTCGCGCAGGCGGCCGCCGCGGCGCTCGGGCGCACGAACGACCCACGCGCCGCCGAGCCGCTCGCGAAGGCCGTTCAGGATCGTCCGGAGATCCGCGAGGCGCTGCTCGACGCGCTCAAGAGCGCCTCGGGCGCGCCGGGGCTCGCTTACGCCCTGAAGGGCACCCACGACATCACGCTGCGGTACTCGGTTTCGAAGATGGTCGCCGACCTGCACGATCCGCGCGCCGGCGAAGCGCTCTTCGAGGAGCTCGGCCGCACGGATGCGAAGGAAGTCAAGAACCGCAAGGTCCTCCTCGTGGGGCTCCGGGAGCTGGGTGACGTGCGTATCGTTCCGACGCTCATCGAGGACACGAACTCGACGGAGGACGACATCCAGTCGGACGCCGTGGACGCCCTCGGGGAGATCGGCGGCGAGGCGGCCGGCGCTCGGCTCGTGGAGATGTACAAGACCTCGAAGGGCCGACCCGGAACGGTGATGCGCGCGATGGGCCGTGCGGTCCAGGCGGACGTCGGAGGCCCCCTCATCTCGAAGGTCCTCAACGGCGACGACATCAACGCCGCGGCCTGGGCGCTCGGACACATGCGCTACCTCAAGGCGATCCCCGAGTTCTCCAAGATCATGAAGCGGCCGCCCGGCATGGACTACACGACGCCCGAGGTCGAGAACGAGGAGAACTTCATGGATCGGATGGCGGTGATCCGCGCGACCGCCCAGTTCGGTCGGGACGGCGCCGACCTCGTCGACGACCTGATGAAGGTGATCGACGACACGACGGACGATCAGCGGCTGCGCGCCGAGGCCGCGATCACTCTCGGGCTCGCGCTCGACGACGAGGGCCAGACGAAGGCGCTCGAGCTGGCCCAGAAGGCGGACGGGGATCCGAGGACGCGATCGCTGTACGCGCTCTCGCTGCTCCACCGCCGTAACCACGTGGTTGCCGACGCGCTGACGACGCTCCTCGAGGGAGAGCTTCCCACCGACATGTACGAGGAGCTCGCGCTCGCCATCGGAGAGGCCGGCGATCCGGCGGTGGACGCTCGGCTGATCGCGCTACTGGACAACCCGGCGAAACAGGTGCCGGCCGCGCTCGCGCTTCTCATGGGCGGCGGCACCTCGGCGGTCCCGAAGCTGCTCGAGGTGTTTCGCGCGAATCGTGAAGTCCTGGACATGGTGCAATCGTATTACACGCGTGACGACACCCACATCCTCTATCTCACGAACGAGTTCCTCGACCACCCGACCCTGTACCGGCGGCTCGCGATGGCGGAAGCGCTCCGGCGTGGGGAGCGGAGCTGGGCCTGGGATTACATGATGGAGCGCCTCAAGCGCGGCTGGGCCGAGGGGCCGGGCGGCTTCTACCCGAGGCAGGTTCGGATGAAGCTCGCGGACGTCGTCCGCGGCCAGGATGCCGAGCGCGGCCGAGCGGCGGCAATCGCGCTCGCGGGGATGGGCGAGACCGGACAGCTCCTCGCGCTCGAAGCGGAGGGAGGCGAGATCCGGGGCCGCGTCCGAGAGGCGCGGCAGGTGCTGATTGCAGGCGCGCAGGCGGCCGGCGAGGGCGAAGGCGAGGGCGGCGGCGAGCGTCGAGGGCAGTGATGCGCGCGCTCATCGTGGCGGCGCCGATGCTCGCCGCGTGCGGCGACTTCGAGACCCGCGCCGAGCGGGGATCCTCCGGCGGCGAGCGCGGACGCGACGCCGGGGCGACCGAGATCGTGCTGGTCACGGTCAATCCCCCCGAGACCCACGACGGTGTGCAGCAGATGGCCGAGGACTGCACCGCGGGCGCGGCCGAGACTTTCAACGGCCGCGACGACAACTGCAACGGACAGATCGACGAGGGGTTCCTCGGATCCGGCGCGGTGCAGATCACGCTGTGGTGGGACACCGACGCCGACGTCGACCTCTACGTGGTCGACCCCTCGGGGGCCGAGATCTCCTACCAGAACCGTTCGTCTCCGAGCGGGGGGACCCTGGACCGAGACGCCCGGGGCGCGTGCAACACGCCCCAGCGAGAGACGACGGAGAACGTCTTCTGGAACACCGAGCGTCCTCCGTCGGGCCGCTACCAGGTGATCGTCGACTACTTCGACGCCTGCCAGCGCGGCGGCACCACGCCGGTGGTCCTGTCGATCTCCGTGGGCGGCCGGGTGGTCGGTTCGTACCGGTACGAGCTGCAGCCGACGGACAGGCGTCTCACCATGGCGACGTTCCAGCTGCCGTAGGGAGTCGTGAGTCTTTGAGTCGGCAGTCAGCGGTGTCCTCCGGCGGCGATGAGGACACGCGGCGAATCCTGATCGTTGCGATCGGGGTGGAGCTGGCGCTCTTCGTCGCATTGGCGATTGCCACTCGAACGTCCGGCAGCGTTCGGCCGGTCGTTGCCCTGTACCTCGCCGCGGCCGTGCCGTGGATCTTCGTTCTGCGCGCGGGCAGGACGGTCGAAGCACGCGTGGCCACGAGGCTTGCGCTCGGGGCCGGCCTCGTGGCCCGCGCCGTCCTCCTCTTCGGCGCGCCGGTGCTGTCCGACGATCTGTACCGGTTCGCCTGGGACGGTCGCGTGCTCGCGGACGGGATCAATCCGTTCCGGTTCGCGCCCGACGCGGTCGAGCTTCGCGCCCTGCGCGACGGGCTCTGGCAGCAGATCAACCATCCCGAGATCTCCACGATCTACCCGCCGGGCGCCCAGATCGTGTTCGGCGCCGTCGCGGTCCTGGGCGGCGGCGTCTGGGCGATCCGGCTGGTCGTCGTCCTTCTCGACCTGATCGCGGTCGCGCTCGTGTCGCGGGCGGGAGTGGCGCGTGGCACCCCGGAAGCGGGACTCGCCTACGCGCTCTGCCCGCTCGCGGCCGTGGAATCGGCACTGTCCGCGCATTTCGACGGCGTGTGCGCCGCCCTCGTCCTCGCCGCCGTCGTCTCCCTCGATCGAGCGCGCTTTCGAGCGGGACTGCTCGTCGGTGCCGCAGTCGCGGCAAAGGCCCTGGCGCTCCTGTCGCTGCCGCTTCTGCTGATGACACGTCCTCGCCGGCGTGCGCTCGCTGGCGTCATCGCGCTCGCTTTCGCGCTCGCCCTGGCCGCACCCTTCGCGGGCGCGGGCTGGAAGGTCTTTTCCGGACTGTCCGAGTTCGCGCTGCGGTGGAGCGGCAACGCGTCCGGATTCGCCGTGCTGGAGCGTGCAGCGCGCGCGGGCCTGGAGCGGGTCGAGTTCCGTCCCGGAGCCGTGCGCTCGCGGACCCTCGGTCGCCTCTCTGCGGCGCTCGAGGGCACTCCCCTCGATCCCCGCGGCCCTCTTCGCCGGGAGAAGAAGTCGGACGAGCGAGACGTCTTCGAGACCGGATACCTCGCCTCTTTCTGCGCGAGATGCGCGGCGACCGCGCTGGTCCTCGCTCTCGCGATCGGCCTCGCGCTGCGCGCGGACCCACTGCGCGCGGTCCTCGGAGCGTTCGCCGCCGCATTGCTCCTCGGACCGATGGTCCACCCCTGGTACGTGCTGTGGCTGGTCCCCTTCGCGTGCTTGTTGCGATCGCCCCCATGGCTGCTGTGGTCGACCCTGGCTCCGCTGGCGCTGCTCCCTCTCGACGGATTTCGCAGCACGGGCGAATGGCTCGAGCCCGCCTGGATCCGGCCGATCGAGTACGCGCCGGTGTACGGTGCGCTCGCGTTCGGGACCTTTACCGCCTGGCGGCGCCGGGCGACACTGTCTCCTTAGCGCAGGCGGAGGTGTCCATATGGTGCGGATCCGTTGGGTCATCGGGTTTGCGGGGGCGGTCTCGCTGTGGGCAACCGGATGCGGCTGCGGCGCCGGCACCGGGGGAGGAGATGGCGACGGGGAGCCGGATCGCCGGTGCAACGAGGACGCGGACTGCGAAGACGGCGAGCGCTGCGCCGACGACGGGCTGTGTCACGACGTCGACGAAGGGTGCCTGAAGGCCGAGATCGAGTGCGGCGATCGCTGCTGCGGTCCGACCGAGAGCTGTCACGAGATGACCTGCCTGCCCTGCCCCAACGACACCTGCGCCGACGTTTGCTGCGAGCCGGGCCAGCAGTGCATGGGCGGCGGCTGCTGCCCCGACGCGCGGGCGTGCAACGGCGTCTGCTGCGACATCGATCAGTCGTGCCTCGCGCAGGCGTGTATCGACGACTGCGGGGAGCTCGCGCGGTGTGGGGAGCCCGGCGCGGAGGTCTGCTGCGATCCGGGCGACGTCTGCTACCTCGGCGCATGCACGACTCCGGGCATCCCCTGCGCCGACGACTCGGAGTGCCCCGAGGGGGAGTACTGCGAGGACACGCTCGGCAACTGCCTGCCCAGGGGCGTGATCGACGAGGACTGCGAGTACCACCCGCCGATCGGCGATTTCGAGCCGATCGTCGAATGGGCCTGGGACGGTTCGGACGCCGAGGAGCCCGGCTCGAACCAGGTGATGATCCCGCCGATGGTCGCGAACCTCGACCTCGACGACGAGCTCGACGACACGGGTGTGCCCGAGATCGTGTTCACGAGCTTCACCGGCTCGAACTACGGAGGGGACGGCGTCCTGCGCGCGATCCACGGCGACGACGGCTCGGAGTACTGGAGCGTGACGGACAACTCCTACCAGACGAGCGGTGGTACGACGCCGGCTCTCGGCGACATCGACGACGACGGGTACATCGAGATCGTCACCTGCTCGGGCGACGGCGGCGGCTTCGGCTCCGGAGAGGCGATGGCGTTCGAGCACGACGGGGAGTTCAAGTGGCGGTCGGACGACGCCCGCGTGCACTGCGGCTGGGGAGGCCCGGTGATCGCGGACCTCGACGAGGACGGCACGCCGGAGATCGTCATCCGCTACACGGTGCTCGACGCCGACGGCGACGTCGTCTGGTCCGGTCGTTCTTCCGTCGGAGTCTGGATGCCGGACGACTACCCGACGGTCGCAGACGTGGACCTCGACGGGCATCCGGACGTCGTCGGCGGGAACATCGTCTACGACGCGGACGGCGACGTGATCTGGGACGTCGCGCCGATGGGCGACGGATACCCACTGGTGGGCGACGTCGATCTGGACGGCGATCCGGACGTCGTCGTGGTGTCGGGCAACACGGTCCGCGCGCACGAAGGGTCCGACGGCGACCTCCTGTGGGGGCCCGTCGCCTTCGGGGCCGGCCGGATGAGCGTGCTGGCGAACTTCGACGACGACCCCGAGCCCGAGGTCGGAGTGCCGGACCAGGCGAACTACCGCTCGATCGACGCGGACGACGGAGACGAGAACTGGCGGATGGACATCCAGGACTTTTCGGGCCTCGCTGGCTCGTCCGTCTTCGATTTCGACGGCGACGATATCGCGGAGGTCGTCTACGCGGACGAGCGGCAGCTGCGCGTCTTCGCCGGTCCCGACGGCGAGGTCCTCTACGACCGCTGCAACACCAGCGGCACCCTCTGGGAGTACCCGGTGGTCGCAGACGTCGATGCGGACGAGCACGCGGAGATCGTCGTCTCGACGAACGATCCGTGGAGCCGGTGCGTCGACGGAAGCGTCGGCCCGCACGGCATCCAGGTGTTCGGAGAGGCGGCCGACAACTGGGTGCGGACCCGCAAGATCTGGAACCAGCACGCGTACCACGTGACGAACGTGAACGACGACGGTTCGATCCCGGCAACCGAGGAGAACAACTGGGAGATCCCGGGCCTCAACAACTTCCGGCAGCAGGCGCAGCTCACCGGGGTACTCGACGCACCCAACCTCGAGGCGGCGGACCTGTCGATGGACGAGGACCGGTGCCCGAACTCGGTGCGGCTCTGGGCCCGTGTGCGCAACACCGGAGCCGCGGGGGCGCTGCCGGGCGTCGAGGTCGCCTTCTATCTCGGCGATCCCGTCGGCGATCTGATCGGCGTCGCCCGGACGACGATTCGCCTGCTGCCGGGCGAGTCGGAGCTGGTCTCGGTCGACTTCCCGTTGCCCTTCGAGCTGCAGGGCGAGAACTTCCGCTGGTACGTCATGGCGGACGACGACGGGACGGGGGACGGGAGCCTGCACGAGTGCCACGAGGACGACAACCAGGGCGGCCCCATCGAGACGGGGTGCCCGGGTATCTACTAGCCGGCAGCCCGTTCACCGAAAGAGTGTCTCGCACGTTCGAGGAAACAGCCTGACGCGCTCGAGTGCGGTAGAATCCACCCATGTCGTCGCCCATCGTTCCCGGAGCGACCGCGTTCGGGCGGTTCCTCGTGGAGCGCGAGGTCGGGCGCGGGGCGACGGGAACCTGCTTCCTCGCCGCGACGGCGGACGGTCCCGTCCTGCTCAAGGTCCTGCACGCAACGTCGATCGTCGACCGCTCGAGGGCGAAGCGAGAGCTGTCGCGCACGACGTCCGTCGCGCATGCCCGCGTGGCGCGGGTGCTCGAGGTCGGCGAGGCGGAGCAGCAGGCGTTCGTGGTTCGCGAGTGGGTGGAGGGCGAGAGCCTTGCCGCGATGCTCGAGCGGGGGGCGATTCCACTCGCGAGGCTCGCCGCGCTCCTGCGAGACGTCGCCGACGGACTCGGCGAGATTCACAAGAAGGGGCTCGTCCACCGCGAGGTCAAGCCGGGGCACGTGATCGTCGGGGCCGACGGCGCGAAGATCATCGACGCGGCGTGGCCCAGCGGCGATTCCGACTACACGCCGCCGGAGGCCCCGGGAGCGAAGCTCCTCACGCTCCGCGCGGACCTCTGGGGCCTGGGCGTCCTGACCGTGCACGCGCTCTCTGGCGACCCGCCCTCGCGGGGCGGCGCTCTGCCGCCGGGGCTGCCGGCGCCCCTGGTCACGATCGTCGGTCAGATGCTGTCCACCGATCCGAACCAGCGCCCTTTCGGAACGAGGCAGGTCGCCAAGGTGTGCGAGACGATCCTCGGCGGCCCCGCGCCCGCGAAGGCCCCGAAGCCGAGTCTCTTCGCGACGTCGACCGCGCGCGGACCCGCAACCGCCCCGAAGGCCGCGGCGCCTTCCCCGCCGCCCGTGCCCGCGGCCCGGCCCAAGCTGTCCGAGGAAAGTCTCTCCCTGCGGCCGAACGAGCCTGCCGCGTTCGAGGAGTTCGAGGAGCCGTCGGGGCTCATCACCTTGCCGGACTCGTCCGTCTCGCCCATGCCGGTTCCGGGAACGCCGCCCCCCATGGGCGGCGTCGGCGAAGACGAGATCGTCGAGCCCTCCGGGTTGCAGGAGCTTCCGGATCAGACGGGCGCGCAGCCCCTGCCGCCTCGGCCCCGGGCGGCCACGCTCCTCGGCGTTTCCGTCGAGGCGGCCGGCTTGCGCCGGGACAAAGCTATGGGCGTCCTGGGGCTCGGAGCCGCCGCGCCTGCGCCGCCACCCGCGTCGCCGGTCATCGAGACGAGCCCGTACGCCCACGAACCCGTCTCGACAGGGCCCGCCGGACATTCTTTCGCGCTACCGGACGGGATCGTCGCCGCACAGGACGAGTACGCACGGCCGGTACCTGCCACGGCGGCACCCGTGCAACCCCCCATCTCTCCGTTCCGCCCCCTGGTCGATCCGGTAGAGGTCCCTGTCGACGTCCGGGCCGAGACCCTTCCCGCCTTCGACGACCTCGAAGCAGCGGCGGCGCGGTTCGAGTCGGAAAGCATCGCCCCACCCACGGGTGCCACGCGGACCGAGGCCGGGGAGCCGATCGAGTACGAGCGCGACTCCGGTGCCACACCCACGCCCGGGCTCCGCGAGCGGTTCTTTGCCCTCCCCCCACGCATGCGCGTCGGGATCGGTGCGGGCGCGGCCGGGATCCTCCTGCTCGTCCTCGTCGTCGTCCTGTCCGGCGGCGACGACACCGACGAAGCGGCCGCCTCCAGCGGCGAAGCGACCACGGCGATTGCGACCGGTTCGCCCGAGTTGGCCTCCGCGCCGCCGCCGACGACCGTGGCGACGAGCGCGCCGCTGCCCGCCACGGCCGCGCCGGCTGCCGAGACGGTGGCGCCCGTTGCCGATGCCGGCCTCGCGCAATCCGCTGCCCCGGACGCGGTGGAGGAAGAGGGCGAGGGGGACGCTGCGGGGCCCGCGAAGCGAAACCGCGCTGCGGAGCGCCGCGCGGCCGCCGTCGCTGCCCTTCGCCAGGCCGACAGACACCTCGCCGGGAGGCGCTTCGGCCCCGCGCAGAACGCCTACCAGCAAGCCGTCAACCTGGGCCGCGGGGCATCCGGCTACTACGGACTCGGGCGCGTCGCGACGGCGCAGTCGAATCCGCGCAAGGCGCTCGGCTACTACGAGAAGGCAGTCCGGGCTTCGCCACGGTCGGCGAGCTACCACCTCGCGCTCGGCAACGCATACGCGGCCACGGGAAACCGCACGAAGGCGAGCAGCGAGTGGCGCCGAGTCCTGGACATCGACCCGAACAACCGCCAGGCGATGCAGTCACTCGGAATCCGGACCGGCTCGAAGACGACGAAGAAGGGACGTTGAGAGAGCGAGGGCGACCGAGCCTTCTCGGATGGGTGGCCGCAGCGTTGCGGGGACACGCCGCGACTGGTAGAAGGTGATTCATGGGGCGACTCGGTTGGGGCGAGATCCTGCTGATCCTCCTTGTGGTACTGCTCCTCTTCGGAGCGACCCGCTTGCCGCAGCTCGGCCGCAGCCTCGGAGAGGGCATCAAGGCCCTCAAGAAGGGGCTCTCGGGTTCGGACGACGACACCGCGTCGAAGGACGAAGGCGCAACCGCAACGAAGAACAAGCCTTCCTAGCGTTCCTCCCATGGCCCTGACCGTCCTGTGCCCGATGGATTTCTCGGACTGCTCGCGGCTCGCCGTGGACTGGGTGGTCCGCGTGGTCCCTCGGCTTGCGCCCGCGGAGGTCACGTTCTTCCACGTGATCGAGGCGCCGACGCACGACGTCGACACCACGCAGCCGGGACTCGCGCTGATGGAGCAGGACGCCGCACGGATCCAGGAGATGGCGCGCAAGGAGATCGCGGGCGTCCTCGGCGGCAAGCCGCTCGATCGGAACGTCGAGGTTCGCTACGCGGTCGTCCGCGGCAAGCCCTATGTGGAGATCCTGCGCGCGGCAGGACAGATGCGCGCCGACCTGGTCGTCATGGGAACGCACGGCCGCACCGGGCTGCAGCGCTTCCTGATGGGGAGCGTCGCCGAGCGCGTCGTGCGCGGGGCGCCGTGCACGGTCGTCACCGTCAAGGAAAAGGAAGCCGACTTCGAGGTGCCCACGTGACAATCCGCCTCGCCCGCAGGCTCTCGGCCGTCCAGCCTTCCGCCACCCTCGCGATGAGCGCGCGGGCTGCCGAGATGAAGGCCGCGGGGATCGACGTGCTCTCGTTCGCAGCGGGGGAGCCGGACTTCGCGACGCCCGAGCACATCCGTCAGGCCGCGGCGCGCGGCGCGGAGGCGGGGCAGACGAAGTACACCGCCGTCTGCGGCATGCCCGCGCTTCGCAAGGCGATCGCCCGGCGCGTGGCTGACACGACCGGCGCGCCGTGCGGGCCCGAGAACGTGGTGGTCACCGCCGGCGCGAAGCAGGCGCTCTTCAACGCGGCGTTCTCGCTGTACGAGGAGGGAGACGAGGTGATCGTCCCCGCCCCGTACTGGGTGACCTATCCCGAGCAGGTCCGCATGGCGGCCGCGACGCCCGTTTTCGTCGAGACGCGCGAAGAGCAGGGGTTCCTGATGTCGCCGGCAGCGCTCCAGGCAGCGCTGACGAAGCGGACTCGCGCAGTGATCCTCTGCACGCCGTCGAACCCGACCGGGGCCGCGTACGACGGCCGGCGGCTCGCCGCGATCGCTGAGGTCCTCGAGCCCACGGACGCGTGGCTGATCTCGGACGAGATCTACAGCGCGCTGACGTACGGAGGATTCCGGCACGAGTCCGTGCTCTCCGCGGCCCCGAAGCTGCGGGATCGGACCGTCCTCATCGACGGCGTGTCGAAGACCTGGTCGATGACCGGATGGCGCGTCGGCTGGTCGGTGGCCCCGAAGGCCTTGTCGGACGCGATGGACACCGTGCAGGGGCAGGTGAGCTCCAACGCGTCGAGCATCTCGCAGGCGGCTGCGCTGGCCGCCCTCGACGGCGACCAGGCCTGTGTGGAGGAGATGCGCCTCGCCTTCGAGCGGCGCAGCGGCCTCATCGTGGAGGGGCTGAGCGCGATCCCCGGCGTGCGCTGCTTCGCGCCGCGCGGCGCCTTCTACGTGTTCCCCTCCTTCCACGGAGTCCTCGCCCGCGGGGACGTTCGTGCGAAGGACTCGACCTCGCTGGCGATGTACCTCCTCGAGACGGCGCGGGTCGCGACCGTCCCGGGAGCCGCGTTCGGCGCCGAGGGCCATCTGCGCCTTTCCTACGCCTGCGGGGACGACACCATCCGCGAAGGCGTCAGCCGGATCGCCGCCGCCGTCGCGAAGCTGCGCTGAAGGCGAGCAGGCTCCACGCCCCCGCGGCGCCCCCGACTCCCCCGACGCGCGAAGACGCACCGCATCCGCAGCCGCCGTGCCGGCGAACGTCGCCCCCGGGTCCGCCCTCGCCGCCGCCGTCCGGGTCCCCTGCGTCGGCGCCCGCGTCGGGCTCGCCTCCCACTCCGACCCCCCGAAGTGAGATCTCGATCGTCGGCGTGTCGGGATCGTTCGTCGTCAGGACCAGGACGTCCTCGATCGTCCCCGCGCCCTCCGGGGCGAACTCGATCGTGACGAGCGTCGCCGCCTCCGCGAAGAGTTCCAGCTCGGGGCGCGACGAGCCGAACGACGGCGGGAGGTCCATCGATACGAGAAGACGATGTCGTCCACGGTTCTCGATCGACAGGCGTGCCTCTGCTGCACGGCCGACCTCGACCCGCCCGAAATCCAGCTCGAGCGGGCTGACGGCGACGTCGGGCATGTTCCACGCGAGCGCCTCCGGCTCGAAGACCCACAGGTCTTCCGCCTCGATCGGGATCGGGATCTCGACCAGATCGAGCTCCCACTCGGCCCCGGCGAACTCGACGAAGACGTAGGGGTACAGCGTGATCGTCCCGTCGTAGTCCACCGTCGCCTCGTAGCGTGCCGTCGTCTCGATCGTCGCCGTGCCCGAGGGGAGCAGGCGAACCGCCGCGAGCTCCTCCGTCGTCTCCCAGATGTCGCCGACGACGATGCGCTCGCCGCGAAGACCGGCGTCCAGCGATCCCATCGCGTCGAGCCCGACCCCGCCCCCGATGCCGGGCAGGGGAACGAGCACGTCCGTGATGTCGTACTGGTAGATCTCGATCCGGTCGGTGACGTCGGAAAGCGTCGCCGGCCGATCGGGCGATCCGGGCAAGAGGAACGGCGTGAACGTCTCCTCGTCCGCCAGACGAAGGTCGAACGCGGGCACGAACGGCACATCGCCTTCCCAGTCGAGCCGGCCGCCTCCAGGCAGATCGAGTCCGAGCCGGAGCGTCGCCTGGAACTCGGCGCCGAGGTCCATGCCGAACCGGCCGGCGTCGGTCTCGCCGACGAAGACCGCCTCCAGCGGATCCCAGGTCAGGTCGGCCCGTCCGGGGAGGTCGGCCTCCAGCCCGCCTCCGAGGTTGAACGTGATCCGGACCTGGACGGGCGCCCCCGGGGGCTGCCACCCGGTGTCGAAGGCGACGTCCTCGAAGGCCCGCGCCTCGTGCTCGAAGCGGACGTCGTCCGTTTCCAGATCGCCTTCGGCGGCGCCCGCGAGGGTAGGTAGAAGGCAGAGGGCGGCGACCGGGAGCACAGAACGAGGGTACCGGAGCCAGGCTCCCTTGCGGAGCCCGACCTCGCACCCCAGGAAGCCCGTGGCCTCTTGCACCTTGACGCTCGGCGCCGGGCTCTGATAACCATACCCGGCCCGAATTTCTTGGGGAAAATTCGGGGCCTCGGAGCGATTCGAAGATGGCGCTCAAGCGAGAAGACGGGACCGATCCGAAGCAGGCCATCTGGTCGCGTCGAAACTTCCTCTCCCTGGCCGGGTGGGGCGGCGCCATGACCGGCCTCGGCATCGGGACCCTGGCGTGGGTCCGCATGATGTATCCGCGCGTCCTCTTCGAGCCGCCGACCCGCTTCAAGCTCGGCCAGCCGAACGAGTACTCGCCGAACAAGGTCAGCGACAAGTGGATCCCCAGCTACCGCTTCTGGCTGATCCGGATGTCCGATCGCTTCATCGCGCAGTCGGCCCTGTGCACGCACCTGGGGTGCACGCCCCGTTATCTGGCCACCGAGGACAAGTTCAAGTGCCCGTGCCACGGGTCGGGCTTCCGGGGACTGGCGAGCGGCATGCCCGGGATCAACTTCGAGGGCCCCGCCCCGCGTCCGCTCGAGCGCTTCCACATCGAGCGGGCGGAGGACGGGCAGATCCTCGTCGATACCGGGAAGAAGTTCCTCTACGAGAAGGACGAGTGGGATCAGCCGGGAGCGTATCTGCTGTACAGCTAGGAGCGACCTTTGGCCGACGGCGAACAGAAGAAGGGTCTGTGGGACACGATCCGGGACTCCTACGTCTGGAAGTCGATGTTCCGTCACGACTACGCGGACACGTACAGAAACCGCGTCCTCCAGGTGTCGACGAACGTCTTCTTCCACCTCCACCCGACCAAGATCCGCCGTCACGCCCTGCGCCTGCGGTTCACCTGGTGCATGGGCGGCGTCACGTTCCTCCTCTTCCTGATCGAGACCGTGACGGGCGTGATCCTGATGTTCTACTACCGGCCGACGGGCGAGTACGCGTACCACGACATGAAGTATCTGCAGTTCGACGTCCCCTTCGGCATGGTGATGCGCAACATGCACCGCTGGGGCGCGCACGCGATGGTGATCGCGGTGTGGCTCCACATGTTGCGGGTGTTCATGACGGGCTCGTACAAGCCGCCCCGCGAGTTCAACTGGGTGATCGGCGTGAACCTCCTCGTCCTCACGTTGCTTCTATCGTTCACGGGGTACCTGCTGCCGTGGGACCAGCTGTCGATCTGGGCCGTCACGGTCGGCACGAACATGGCCCGCGCGACGCCCCTGCTCGGCCACGAGGGGCCTTTCGGAGACATCGTGGGCGTCAACGCGCGGTACGACGCCCGATCGTTCCTCGTGGGCGGACGCCTGGTCGGGCCGGCGACCCTGCTGCGCTTCTACGTCCTGCACTGCGTGTTCATCCCGATCGCCGCCGCCCTCCTCATGATCGTCCACTTCTGGAGGGTCCGGAAGGACGGCGGCATCTCGGGGCCGCTGTGAGTGAAGCCGTCGCAGGCGCCGCCGCCGTGGCGGACACGAAGGCGAAGGACGCGGCGAAGGCCGCGAAGGTGGAGCCGCTCGCCGACAAGGTCCACACCTGGCCGTACCTCGTCCGCCTCGAGATGATCGTCGCGACCTTCTTCATGGTGTTCATGACGGTCTGGTCGATCTTCATCGACGCCCCGCTCGAGGAGCCGGCGAACCCGACGCGCACCCCGAACCCGTCCAAGGCGCCGTGGTACTTCCTCGGGCTGCAGGAGATGCTCGTCTACTTCGATCCCTGGTTCGCCGGGGTCGTCCTGCCGAGCATCATCATCGTCGGGCTGATGGTCATCCCGTACATCGACGTCAACCCCAAGGGGAACGGCTACTACTGCTTCCGGGAGCGCTGGTTCGCGATCACGAACTTCCTCTTCGGGTTCCTGATCCTCTGGGTCGCACTGATCGTGATCGGGACGTTCATCCGGGGACCCGGCTGGTACATGTTCGCTCCCTGGCAGTTCTGGGACGTCCACAAGACCGTCGCGATCACGAACCTCGACCTGTCCGCCTTCCTCGCGCGCTCGACGGGCGTAAGGTGGTTCAACACGGAGGTGGGAGCCTACGCCGTGGGCCTGGCGGCGGTTGGCGGGTTCCTCGGCGTGCCGATGCCCTGGTACTTCAAGAACCGGCACAAGCTGGACGTCCTCAAGAAGCTCGGCTTCGTCCGGTTCATGATCGTCTCGCAGCTCTTCATGATGATGATGCTGTTGCCCCTCAAGATGGTCCTGCGATGGACCTTCAACATCAAGAACCTGCTCGTCACCCCTTGGTTCAACATCTAGAGCCCAACATCTGAGCGGCGGGGACGGGACCCGAATATTCATGGCAAAGTGGACGCGCGACGAGGATCGTAGCTACGCCTTCTGGTGGTTCGTCTCCGCCGCGGCCTTCGCGGGAGTCTCCGTCCTGGCGGTGTGGGACGATGGGATCCGCCGCGCCCCGTGGAAGCGCGAGCAGCAGGCGTTCTTCGAGATCGAACGAGACCTCGCCGGCAAGAATCTCGATGCCCAGGAGCGCGCCTTCGCGCGCACGAAGAAGGCCCAGCACACCAAGCTCGAACGCGAGCAGGAGAGCCTGGAGAAACGCCGAGCGGGTGCGGAGTTCCGCCGGTGGGAGGAGGACCTCGCCGACCTCGACGAGGACTTCGACACGGCCGAGGAGGACTTCACCTTCGCCAAGAGCGACCAGGACGAGGTCTACTACTACCGCACCGTCGCCGAGTACGACGTCGAGCTCGCCGCCCAGAACGAGCGCGGCGCCAAGCAGGCGGAGGTGGCGCAGCTGCGCGGTCGCGAGGCGGAGCACCAGAAGCGCATGGACGACGCCACCTCGCGCATGAACAAGGTCGACGGAAGGCGGCGGCCCCTGCGCGAGAAGATGGCGCCCACGATCGACCGCATCGCGGCGATCGAGCAGGAGCGGGGCGCCCTTCGCCGAGACCTCGAGGATGCGCAGCGGCGAGTCGAGACGGCCGGAGAGCTGTCCGAGGAGATCCTGCAGTCCGTCTTCCGCTGGCGCCTCGGCAACGACGGAGCCTTCATCGAGGAAGTCGACCGCTGCCAGACTTGCCACCGCGGCACGGACTCGGGCTTCTACACGGATCCCGCGGTCCCCAGCGAGTTCCGCACCCATCCCTACCGCGACTACCTGCTCACGACGCATCCGGTCGATCGCTTCGGATGCACTCCCTGCCATCGCGGCCAGGGGCGCTCGACCGAACAGACCTTCGGCCACTCTCGCGGAGCGCCGCATCTCGCAGAGCACCATGGCGACCTCGACGTCTCCTGGCACATGGAAGGCGACCACTACTGGGAAGAGCCGATGCTTTCGGTCGGCACCCTCTGGAGGCAGCCGATCGGGGACGACCTCGCGGACTTCACGGTGGACATCCGGGGCGTCACGACCGACCTGTCCCTCGAGAAGAAGACTTACCCCGAGTTCCGGCACCTGCTCGCCGAGCTGCAGGCGAAGCTGCAGACCGCGATCCCCGAGGCTGCGGCCGATGCAGCGCACCGGGATCGATTCGTGGCCTGGTCGGACGGGGCGCGCGTGCAGATCGCGCTGACCCGCGAGATGACGGACCACGACGCGGAATCGACGGCGCCTCCGAACTTCACCGTCACGTGGACCGATCCGGGCCTCGGGATGCTGCTGGGCTTCGCGGGCAACCTGCGCGCGGCAAACCACTACGTTGCGGCGCGATCCCCCGAACCCACGATCCAGAACCGCGGACCGCGTGGGACGGATGGGCTGCAGGTGCCGGCGGCGGAGCGCGAGCGACTCATCCTGTCGGCGCCCTTCTCCGAGTCGGGCTGTCATCGCTGCCACCAGGGCGACGCCGACTTCCGTCCCCTGCGATCCGTGGCCGAGCAGGTCAACCGCGAGGCGAACCACGCCATCGCCACGGTCCGCGCCGAGGTGGCGCACGAGCAGCCGCCGGAACCGCTCCCGGTCGCCGAGAGCCCGGACGACGTTCCCGACCTGGCGCCCACGCTCACCGAAGGCCGGACCCTCTTCCGCCGGCTCAACTGCACCGGCTGCCACGTCCTGGAAGGATACCCAGGCAACCTCAACGCGGGCCCGACGCTCGATCACGTCTCGGGCAAGGTTTCCCCCGAGTGGCTCGTCCACTGGCTGCGGTATCCGCGCGAGTGGCGTCCCGGGACGCGGATGCCGAACTTCTGGCCGCTCCCGATCGACCCGGACTCCAAGGCCGTGGCCCGACCGGGGACCCCGGAGTACCGGCAGTGGGAGCGCCGGCGCGACGAAGAGGTCACCGCCCTGGCCGCGTTCCTGATCGAGAGTTCCACGTCGAACTTCGAGCCCGGGCCGGCCCTCGCGGGCGCCTCCGTCGACGAAGGCCGGCGCGTCTTCGAGACGGTAGGGTGCCGCGGCTGCCACGCCGTGGATCCGCCAGGCGATCGCCGCGGAGTCTTCGCGTCGCGCGAGCGCGACCGCGCGCCGAACCTCTTCGGCATCGGGGACAAGGTCAACGAGCCGTGGCTGCGCGCGTGGGTCCAGAACCCGGCGGCCCTCTGGCACGGGACGCGCATGCCGAACCTCCGCCTCTCGGACCTCGAAGCCGCGAACGTTTCCGCCTACCTGATGTCGCTGCGGAACCCGCAGACCCGGTTCGCGGAGCTCCCGCAGGCGCTGCGCACCCCGGAAGGCCGAGCGCCGCTCGTCGCGGAAGGCCGGCGCCTCGTGGCGCACTACGGCTGCTACGGCTGCCACCAGATAGCCGGTTTCGAGGGGGCCTCGCCGATCGCGCCCGAGCTCACGGGCCATGCGAAGAAGGACGTGACCACGCTCGACTTCGGCTATGCCGTTCCTGACCACCACGAGCAGACCTGGGAGACCTTCGTCACCTGGAAGATCGACGCACCCAGGATGTACGAGCGGGACAGGATCCCCCTGCGGATGGCGGACTTCGATCTGTCGCCCCGCGAGATCCGGGCCCTCCTGGTCTTCATGAAGGGACTGCAGCTGGACCGCGTGTCGCCCGAGTACGAGCCCGAGTCCAACACCCGCATCGCGCTCCTGCAGGAGGGGCGGCAGCTCGTCGAGGACTACAACTGCCGCGGCTGCCACCTCGTCGAGGGCCGAGGGGGCGACATCCGGACCTACTACGGGACGCGTCCCGAGGATCTGTCGATGGCGCCGCCGATGCTGCGCGCGCAGGGCTTCCGGGTGCAGCCCGAATGGTTCTACTCGTTCCTGCGGGCGCCGAACCGGATCCGTCCCTGGCTGGACGTGCGCATGCCGACGTTCAACTTCACCGAGGAGCAGGTCACGGCGGTGGTCCGCTACTTCTCGGTGTTCGACGACCAGCCGTTCCCGTACCAGCGGTCGCCACGACCGACCCCCGATCTCACCGAGCTCGCGCGGGTCGACGGGCTCGTGACCAGGCTGCAGTGCACGACGGGGTGCCACCTGCTGTCGGATGAGATTCCTCCGGGAACGACGGATCTCGGGCGCCTCGCGCCGAACCTGAACATGGCCCGCGAACGCCTTCGCCCCGAATGGATCTCGCGGTGGATCGAGAACCCGGCGCAGATCATGCCCGGGACGAAGATGCCGCAGTTCTTCGGCGAGCCGTTCGGCGACAGCCCGTACCGAACCGACTACGCAGGCGACGCACAGGAGACGATCCGTGCGCTGCGCGACTACCTGATGAACCTGGACCACGTCCCGGCGGCGCGAGAGTCCGCGGCCGCAGCGGCAGCACCCCCGCGTCCGCTCGCTTCGGCCGGCAGCGCCGCGCCGGCGCGGCAATAAGTGCCCCGCCGGGCGCGGATCCTCGCGCTCGCCCTGCTCACGGGATGCTCGAGCGGCGGCCAGTCCTCCGACGCGGGGGTCGCCGCGGTGCCCTCACCGACGTCCACCCCGCCTCCGCCGGCATCCTCCGTCCCGTCCGCGCCGACTCCCACCGGGACGCTCGTGGGGCGCGTGGTCTACCGGGGACCGCGGCCCCGGCCGGCGACGGTTCCCGTCGAGCGGGGGAGGGAGGCATGCGGTCGGTCGCAGACGATCGACGCGCTCGTGCTCTCCCGGGACGGCGGTGTCTCCGGTGCGGTGGTCTCACTCGACGGCCCGCCGCGCGGCGTTTCGGACGCGCCGTCGGTCGTGTTCGATCAGGTGGGCTGCCGTTACGTCCCACACGTCGCGACCGCGACGGTCGGCGCTCCGATCGAGTTTCGCAACTCGGACGACCTCTTGCACAACGTCCACGTACGCTGGATCGCTCCCGAGCCCGCCGCCTGGTTCAACCTCGCGACGCCCACGAAGGGGATGTCCGTCCGGCGGCCCGTCGATCGTGCCGGCGTCGCCCGCGCGGTTTGCGACGCGGGCCACACCTGGATGCTCGCGTACCTGCTCGTCTTCGATCACCCCCATCACACGGTCACCGACTCCGAGGGACGCTTCCGGCTGTCTGCGCTCCCGTCCGGAGCACGCACGGTGCGCGTGTGGCACGAGGGATGGGAGGTCGTCGGAGACGTCGGTGGGCGGCCGGAGCTCTCCCTTCCCATCGAACAGACGACGACCGTCACGATCTCGCCGGACGCGGAGGCCTCGGTCGAGGTCGAGATCCGTTCCAGCCGGTAAAGCTTCGTTACCGGCGTCGCGGGAACCTGCGACGAAATCAGCAGTGATCCCGTCGCGCTGCCCGCGGCACGGATGCTGCTCTGGAGCCTCCCCCGGGAGGCATGGGATGCGAATCGTATTCTTCATCGTCACGACGGGAACCCTGGTCACGGCGCTCGCCGGCTGCGGGACAGAGTCCTACGTCGGACAGCCGCCGGAGCGCGGCTACACGTACCACCGCGACATCGCGCCCATCCTCGAGGAGAACTGTGTCTCGTGCCATCGGGAAGAGGGCATCGCGCCGTTCCCGCTCGAGACCTACGCGCAGGCGTACGTGAAGAGGGACTTCGTCGCCGCGGCGGTGCTCGACGGGATCATGCCGCAGGGGTGCAACGAGTACGCGGAGGACCTGGCTCTCGACGAGGACCAGGTTCGCGCGATCGCCACCTGGGCGGACGATGGGGGCCTGATGGGTGACCCCTCCGACCGGATCGGTTCGACGCCGGCTCCCTCGTCCGGATTGACGCGCGTGGATCTGTCGCTCGCGATGCCCGAGGCGTACGAGCCCCGCGGGGACCCGGACGACTACCGCTGCTTCCTGCTGGACTGGTCCGCCGACGATCGGACCTACGTCACGGGCTTCTCCGCTCGGCCGGGCAACCCCGAGGTCGTCCATCACGCGATCGCGTACCTCGTGTCCGGCGAGAGCGCAGAGGGCTACGAGGAGCGCGATGCCCGGGAGCCCGGTACGGGATGGACGTGCTTCGGCGGTCCGGGCGCGGCCGACGACCCCGGCACCCTATGGCTCGGCGGCTGGGCGCCGGGCCAGGGGGACGCCGGCGGGGATTTTCCCCTGGGCACCGGCGTCCCGGTGCCGCGAGGCGCGCGGATCGTGCTGCAGGTCCACTATCACGTGCCGACGACCGGCGCCGCGGCGGATCGGACGACCGTCGAACTGTCCCTCGCCGACGAGGTCGAGCGGCCGGCGATGTTCCTCCCCTTCGCGGATCCCGAGTGGGTATTCGGTGGCGGGATGGAGATCCCGGCCGGAGCAGCCGAGGTCGTGCACACGTTCAGCGCAGATCCGACCGAGTATGTAGGCTTCGTCCCCGACGCGCCGATCGAGGCGGGGCGGCCGCTGGTCCTTCACAGCGCGATGCTGCACATGCATCGGCTCGGAACGGGCGGACGTCTGTCGTTGTCGCGACACGCCCAGGACACGTGCCTGCTCGACGTTCCGCAGTGGGACTTCGAGTGGCAGAGGGTCTACGGGTTCGCCGATCCCGTTCGGGTCGCGCCCGGCGACGAGGTCGCGATCGAGTGCCGCTGGGACAACTCGGAGGGAACCGAGGACGTCCGCTGGGGCGAGGGAACCGAAGACGAGATGTGCCTCGGCGTCTTCTACGTCACCCACGCGGAGAACGAGTAGCCGACATGTGGACGCTCGCGCGAAAGCTCCTGCTGCACGACCGGATCAAGTTCCTGGTCGCGAGCGCCGGGGTCTCCGTGAGCGTGCTCATGGTCCTGTTGCAGGTCGGCCTGTACCTCGGGTTCATGCAGAACGCGTCGAACCTCATCGATCACTCCGCCGCGGACTTCTGGGTCACCGGGGAGGGTAACGAGAACTTCGATTTCGCGGCGCCGATGCCCGAGGACGCGTACTACCGGGTCGCTTCCACACCCGGGGTGGCGCGGGCGGAACGGATGCTGCTCGCGTTCGGTCAGTGGCGGCTGTCCAACGGCGGGACGCAGGGCGTCGAGGTCGTGGGCCTCGAGCGGGACGCCAGGCTCCTTCGGCCATGGCAGGTGGTCGGAGGAGACGCGCGCCGGATCGCGGAGACGGACGGCATCGTCGTCGATCGCAGCGAGTTTCCGAAACTCGGCGCGCAGGGGATCGGCGACACGAACGAGATCTTCGGGGTGCGCTCGGAGATCGTGGCCGTGACCGAGGGGATCCGGAGCTTCACGACCTCCCCGTTCGTCTTCGCGAACCTGGAGACGGCGCACGCCTACGTCCGGTTTCCTGCCGACCGCATCTCGTACGTGCTGGTCGAGGCGGCCCCGGGAGCCGACCGCGATGCACTCCTCGAGCGCCTCAACGGGCTCTCGCATCTCGAGGCGTACCCCACGGCCGCGTTCTCGGAGCGCACACGGGGATACTGGTCCGAGCGCACGGGCGTCGGAGCGGGCTTCTTCACCACGGCGGTCATGGCCGTGCTCGTCGGGTTCGTGGTGGTCGGGCAGATCCTCTACACGGGGACCCTGGCGCACCTGCGCGAGTACGGGACGCTCAAGGCGATGGGCGCGACGAACGCCGGCATCGTCGGCGTCGTGCTCCTGCAGGCGCTCCTGTCCGGGGCGATCGGGTACGTGGTTGGCGGCGGGCTCTCCTTCCTGGCGCGGGGCGCCGTCGCTGCCGCGAACCTGAACCTCGTCCTGTCGACGCCGCTCCTCGTCGGGACCGCGATCCTGACGGTCCTGATGTGCTCGTTCGCGGCGATCCTGTCGATCGTCAAGGTCGTCCGCCTCGACCCCGCCAGCGTGTTCAAGGGATGAGGGTGATGACCGTGAAGATAGAACCGATCGTCCAGCTCGACGCCGTCACCAAGGTCTACGGAAGGGGCGAGACCGCGGTCCGCGCCCTCTCCGAAGCGTCCTTCTCCGTCCTCCCCGGAGAGGTCGTCCTCGTGGAGGGGCCGTCCGGCTCCGGCAAGACGACGATGATCTCGATCCTCGGCTGCCTGATGCGTCCGACCTCGGGGTCGGTCCTCGTGCGCGGCCGCGACGTCTCGCGCGCGCCGGAGCGGGAGTTGCCCTCCGTCCGGGCGACGACGTTCGGGTTCATCTTCCAGGGCTTCAACCTCTTCCCGGCCTTGACCGCCCTCGAGAACGTCGCCGTCGCGATCCGGATGAAGAACCCGCGCGCGAGGGGTGCCGAGGACGAGGCACGGCGCCTCCTGGACCTCGTCGGGCTCTCCGACCGGCTCCACCACCTTCCTGAGGACCTGTCCGGCGGGCAGAAGCAGCGCGTGGCGATCGCGCGGGCGCTGGGGGGGTCGCCGCCGGTCATTCTCGGCGACGAGCCGACGGCCGCGCTCGACACGAAGACCGGGCTCGGGATCGTCGAGTTGCTGCGAAGGCTGGCGAAGGAGGAGGGCCGCGCGATCGTCATCGTCACGCACGACCCCAGGCTCGAGGCATTCGCGGATCGAATCGTGCGGGTGGAGGACGGAGAGGTGCGGTCATGAGGATCTCGAAGCGGGCGGCCGTCGTTTCCCTGGGAATCCTTGCGCTCGGCGGTGCGGCCTGGGGCGTCGGCAGGGCCGGGGCGGACGGGGAAGCGATCGTTCGGCGCGCGGACGTCGTCCGCAGCGTGGTCGCGCCGGGCGTCGTGGAGTCGGCGACCGACGAGGTCGCGCTCGGCTTCGACGTCGCGGGTCGGATGGCCGAGATCCACGTGGACGAGGGCGACGCCGTCGAACCCGGAGCCGTGCTCGCGAGGCTCGACGATCGGATCGCGGCCGCGAGGCTCGCGCAGGCAGAGGCGGCGCTCGCCGTCGCGGTTGCCCGTCGCGACCTCGCATTCCGTGGCGCGCGCGCGGGCGAGATCCGCGCAGCCGCGGCGGAGGTGGACGCCGCCCGCGCACTGTCGGTCGATCGAGGACGCGTGCGCTCGCGTGCGGACAGCCTGCAGGGGAGCGGGGCGATCGCGGCAGCACAGGTCGACGCCGCCGCCGACGCGTCGGACGCGGCACGTGCGGCCCTCGCCGTCTCCGAGGAGCGCCTGCAGCTCCTGCGTCAGGGGACGCGCACCGAGGCGCGCCGCGAGGCGACGGCGGCGGTCGCGGCCGCCGAGGCGCAAGTCGAGGAGGCTCGTGCGTACCTGTCGTTCTTCTCGCTGCGATCTCCGATCGCGGGCGTCGTCGTCCGTAGGCTCGCGGAGCCCGGCGAGCAGGTGTCGTCGGTGCCCCCGACGGTGGTTCTCACCGTCGCGGACATGGGGCACCTTCGCCTGCGCACGGAGATCGACGAGGCCGACGTGGGGCGCGTGTCCGTCGGCGACTCCGGCTGGGCCGCGGCGCAGGCATTCGGCAGTCGCCGCTTTGCCGGCCGGATCGTACGCGTGGGAAGGGCCCTCGGCCGGAAGAACGTGACCACGGAGGACCCGCGCGAACGCGTCGACACCCGCGTCCTGGAGATTCTCTTCGCCCTCGACGATCCTTCGGGCCTGCCGCTCGGCCTTCGCATGGACGTCCACCTCGCGGGCGAGGCGCGACGGGGGGTCCTGACCGTTCCGCTGTCTGCGATCGAGTCCGGTCGCGTGAGGGTCGTCGAGGATGGCGACGAGGCCCGGCGGAGCGTGCGTGTGGGGCTCGATGACGGAGTCGTGGCGGAGGTGACGGCCGGCCTGAGGGAGGGAGAGACGGTGCTCGTGGAGTAGAGAAACAACAGGAGACAGGGAACCGGCAACAGGCAACGGGCAATGAGAAGCGGGTCACGGGAGATTAGCGGCGCCTGCGACCTTCGGTGAGCGCTGCCATGCAGGCGCGGCCTCTGATTGCCAGTTGCCGGTTGCCGGTTCCCTGTCTCCTGTTGCTTTTCCTACGTCGTTCTGGCGACAAGCACTCCCGCAGACAGCACCTGGAATCCCAACAGGAGCAACACGAGCCGGTACGTCGTGTGTGCGTCCTGGCCGGCGGCGCACACGAGCACGAGGCCGATCCCGATCTCCGGGATGCCGCGGCGGTCGGGTGGGGCCGGAAGGAGATTGACGAGCACCGTCATGGCGACCGCGAAGAGCCCAGCGAGATACAGCGGAGGCCACAGCACGAGATCGATCCCCATCGTCGCATGGGTCAGTTCCGAGACCCGGTCGCCGCCGTAGATCTGCACCGCGACGTACGCGGTCGTCGGAAGCAAGGCGAGCAGACCCGCGACGAGGCCGGGCGGACGCCGCAAGCTCCTCGCCTCGGGCCGGATGAAGAGCGCGGGGAGGACGAGGGTCACCCCGACGACGAGCGCCTCGCCGCCGATGTCGAGCGTCCGCAGCAGCAGCATGCCCAGGGGGAAGCTCGAGTTCTCGGCGAGGCGCCCCAGGACCGTCCCGAAGAACGCGATCGTGACCGGCAACAGGACGAGGAGCGCCCCGATGCGCGGCCCGAACGGGCCTTGCCAGACGATCGCCGTCATCAGGGTCAGGAAACACAGGAAGTACGTCGCCGTGTAGGACAGGAACACCATCTCGGGCGTGACCTGCACGAGCAGCGCCAGTCCCTGGATTGGAAGGGCGAGGACGGCGAGGATCGCGAGGGTGATCCGGCGGCTCGATCGCGCCACGCCCCCCTCGCGCACGGTCGCCGCAACGTACAGCGTCGCGACGATCACGCCGAGAATCGCGGCGAGGTTGCGCGCGAAGGAGGCGACTTGCGACGTCCAGAAGACGGCGCTCTCCCCTTCGTACGGCAAGCGAATGGCGGGCAGGAGGAATCCGCCGACCAGGAGCTCCACCACGGCCAGGAATGCGATGCCCGCCGAAAGTCCGCGCAGATCGCCGCGGTCGACCCGCGGAAACACGCCGAAGCCGGACGCCGCCCGGGGCGGCACTGCCCGGTAGGGCTGCTCAGTCACCGAAGGCATCCTCGGCCCACTTTGACACGAGTTGCCGCCGCCGCGCTTCCAGCGCGTCCGGCCGTGTGAAGGGACTCTGCGTGCGCAAACGCGACAGGGGCGGCAGGACGCTGGCCGATGTGCGGATCGCCCACGCGGGCGTCGGGTCCGGCGCGTCGAAGCCGTCGCCCTCGCGATCCACCCAGATGGGGTTCGTCACGGCATACGGCACGACCTCGGTGATCTCGGGCGCCTTCGGCGTCTCGGAGAGCACGAGGGCGATCAGCGGGCTGTCGATCGCGGCGAACGCCAGCGCGGCCACTTGCGAGAACCCGAGCTGGGCGTGCGCCACCGAGGTGTAGACGGGCGCCAGGGACGTCGTCTCGGACAGCGCGATCGCGACGTACCACGCGTCGGCCGTGGGCGCGTCCTCGAAGCACACGTCGAAGTCCATGATCTCCTCCGGAGGCTCGAGGGACGTCTCGACGCGCCACAGCGCCCCGCTGCGGTAGATCTCGAGGCGCTCGGCGCCGAACCACTCGGGGGTCTGCACCCGGACGCAGATCTCGACCGGATCGGGCGCGGGCGACACGGTGGATCCGATGGGACGCCCGTCGATCCACATCTCGACGAACGGGCCGAAGCTCGCGACCACCTCGTGCGCGCGCACGGCCGCCGCCACATCGCGTCCTTCGACGTCCCGGGGAGAATCGGTGGGACTGAGCACGAAGTTGCGCGGCAGACCCACCTCGACCGAGTGCAGGTCGTGCGTGTCGCTGTTGCCCATGCCCGTGTACACGACGCCCGCGTCGAGCAGCCGGAACCAGTCGTCGACGACCCCTTCGTGGTGGAACGTCGGGCGGTCCGGATCGCGGCAGCCGGCGGGGACGGTCGGCGGAAGGCCGAAGTCGCAGGCGAAGTCGTGCGGGCATTCGCCGTCGTCCGTGCACCGCACCGGGTCCGGGGCGCACTCTCGTCGGACGGGATCGCACTCCTCGTCGTCCTCGCAGTCGGCCGCTTCGGCGCAGGTCGGCTCCGGCAGATCCAGCGCCGCCTGCTCCTCGCGCGTGCGGACGAGGACGCGCCGAGCCACCTCGCCCTCAGGGCTTCCGGCTCGGAAGGCCGCGATCTCCCCGACGCTCGGCGTCCGGATCATCTCGAAACGCTTCGCGTTGAAGAGCTCGATCGCGTCGAAGGCGGGCGAAAAGTTCTCGGGCGCGAGCACCGGATTGCTCGCCGCGAGGAACGACGGGGACACGGACAGGTCGAAAGTCGAGAGCCCGAACTGGTCGAAGTATCCGAAGAACCCGTCGCGCGGATGAGGCACCAGGACGACGGCGTCCGCGGGCGACGTGGCGAGCGAACGCAGGGCCGAGAAGATCTCGTCGGGAACGAGCGGAAGGACGCCGCCTCTGCCCGAGCACCTCGGCCCCTCGGGGTCCGTCAGGCACGCGTCGCGCCGAGTCCAGTCGATCGCGCCGCCGTCCGGGAGTCGGTCGTCGACGCGCAGCGGGAACCCGATGGTGTGTCCGGTTTCGATCGTCGTCGTCTCGAGGCCGACCATGGTCGCGAGCAGGTGGTCGACCCCCATTTCGCGCGCGGTGGGGCCGAGGTCCGCGATCGCGTCGTGGTCCGAGGTCGACACGAGGTCGAGGCCCTCCGCGAGCGCGGACTGGATGCGCGCCCGGTGGCTCACGGCCGCGTCGTAGCTTCGCATCCCGTGGATGTGGAAGTCGCCCGAGATCCAGCCCGTGGTGTCGACGACGTGGACGACGTTCGCCGCCAGGATCGTCTGGACGGCGGGATCCACACGGACGCACTGGCGGTCCAGCGACCACTCGACGCCCCGGGAGACGATGGCTTCGTACTCGCCGGGCTCCAGCTCGAGGGTTCCGCCGGACTCTCCCACGAAGGCGATCGCGGCGATCTCGTCGGGGAGTTCGGAGTCGCCGAACGGGAGGCTGCGCAGCGCGCTGCGGCCCGCCGGACCGACCTCGGCCGTTCCGCACTCCCCGGGACCGAGGAAAGTGACCTTGCCGGGGATGGGAGTCCCTGCGCCGTCCACGATTCGCACATCGACCCGGCCGAGCGGTGCGAGGACGAGGTCGACTTCGTCGGTCCGTCCGGATTGGACCTCCACCGGCACACCCGGTGTCGGCAGACCGCCCGGCGTCCGCGCGAAGAGAAGATAGCGGCCGGGTGCGAGGCGCCCCTCGAAGTCGCCGTCGTGCGTGGCGTCGGTCCCGACGTCGGTCGACATCTGCAGCGCGATGTCTTCGCACGCGATCGCAAGCTCGAACGTCTGGACGGCAGCGAGCTCCGCCTCGGAGACCAGCCCGTCGTCATCCTGGTCCGCGCAATCCTCTCCAGGTTCCTCGACGGCGAGCACCTGCGCACCGGAGACGGCGGCGCCAGTCCGCCCGTCGAGCACCCGTCCTCGGATCCTACCGCTCGGCTCGCCACGGACGTCCCAGTACCCCTCGAGCGCCGACGCGACGTCGCCCTCGCCGACCGAAAGGTAGCGTCGGTACTCTTTCCACTCCGACGGCGGCGCGCCCCCGCACCGCTCGAAGCCGCACGCGGCCGTGAACGCCCCGGTGAAGGACGAGGAGAAGATGGGGACCAGGATCTCGCCTTCCGGGGCGAAGTAGGCGTAGGAGACGCGGTCTCCGGTCGCGGCGAGATACGGGACGCCGAGGGCGTCGTTCACGACGTCGTCGCCCGCCTCGAACCCGCGCTGGAAGAGGAGCTGCACCTCGTGCCCTTCGCCGTGAGCGAACACGTTCACCTTCGGGCCGAAGAGGAGGAAGTCTCCGCCGAGAAACCCCTCGTCGCCGGAGCCCTCGGTGTCGGGACCCACGAGGGCGTCGAAGGTGCGCTCCTCGCCCGTGAGCGGCGTCATCTGCGTGATCTCGCCCGCGGCCGCGTCGGGTCCACGCGGGTCGTCGTCGCGTACGCGGGTGACGATCTCGACGTACGGCTTTCCGGGTCGGACGACGTAGTCCGTCTCGAACGACAGGTTCGTGCGAACGCCGACGAGCGCGAGGGCGTCGAGCGCCTCGACGAGGCGGTCGCCCTTCCCCCTGACGCGCAGGATCGCCTGCCCGCCGTCCCCGCCGTCGTCGAGGACCTGGATCGAAAGGTCGCCGATCCCTTCCTCGGGCGCGCCGTCCACGTAGCCCGACACCACGAGGTTGACCATCGGGAAGACCTCGGAGAACTGGTCGAGCCCGTTGCCGTGCGCGAACTCGGGGGACGTCCTTCGAAGGTCCACGTCCACGATGGACCCGCCGAACATGCCCGGCCCCACGGAGTTGCCGGGTCCGGCGACGACGATCCGGATCCGATCGTTCTCGAGGATGTAGTCCCCGACCTCGCCGATGGCGCCGGGGCCGCCCACGAGCTCGGACCGCTCGCGGACGCGGAACGCGCGGACCGGGGAGGGCGAGTCGCAGCCGGCCGCGAACAGCAGGAGTAGCGCAGCGCGGCAGGGCACCTAGAAGCTTCCCTGCAGCATGAGCACCGCCGAGTGGTTCTTCGCCTGCCCGGCGCGCGAGACCTCGGGCTCGCGGCGGTGCGTGAAAGCCGCCATGAGCTTCAGGCTGTGCCGCGCGAGGAACAGGTTTGCGCCACCCGTGAAGGCGAGGACGCCCGGGTCGGTAGTGGACGCGAGTTCGCGGTCGAGCGACTCGGCTCGCCCTGCGAGCTCGAGTCGGCCTTCGAGGACGAAGAAGCCGAGCTGACCGTAGATCGCGCGCTGATCGATCCGTGCCCGTGCGCCGGAGGGCACCGGGGGCGCCGCAGCCGGGTCGAAGCGGGACTGCAACAGCTCGGCGAGCAGCGAGAGACGCCGCCACTTGAAGGTGACGTCCGCGCCGTAGGAAAGCTGGTCCCCGGCGGCGTCGTCGTTCCAGTAGACGCCGCCGCCCACCGCGAGACGGACGCGGTCGTACCCGTCCTCTTCCGGGAAGAAAGCGGACTGCGCGGCGCCGGTCGGTCCGAGCGGCGTCGCCTCGAGCCGTGCAGCGAACAGGAAGCCGCCGTTGTCGTCGCCATCGGTCAGTCCCGGGCTGCCGTTCCACACTCCGCCGGCGTAGTTCACCGCGCCGAGGTCGCCCGACACCCAGGTCCCGAGCGACCGGTCCGGAACGATGGGGCGGACGTCGAGCTGCCGGAGCGCGAAGGGTCGCTCGGGAAGCTGCAGCATCGCTGCCGGGGTGACCCAGCCCTTCGAGAAAGGGATCTTCCCGAGGCCCGCGGCGACCGATGCGTAGGCGGCCGCGTCCCACGACAGGGCAGCGTCCAGCAGGCGGGCCGCGCCGGAGGAGTCCTGCGAGTCGTGGAACTCCAGCCAGAGCGTGTACGAGACGTCCGCCGCGAGCGTGCCGTCGACGCCGAGCCGCGCGCGGCGCAGGACGAAGCCTTCCACGTTCGCCGGATCCCCGGCCAGGATCCGCGAGTCCGTGTACGGGCGCTCTGCGAACGGATTGCGGCCCACGTACGGGACCGCCATCACCTGCAGGAGCCCGTGGGGGGCGAAACGGAACGGATCCCGCCCGGGCTCCGGCAGCGGTCCGTCGGGCCCGGCCCGGTCGGTCGAGCTGCCCGCTTCGACGGCGTCGAGCTCGGCTTCCGCGTCGTCGGCCGCGGCCGCGGCGACCGCGGCATCCTGGCCGAGGGCGAGAGCAGGGGATGCGGCGAGCACGAACCCCACGAGCTGCGCGATCCTGATCACGGCAGCGTCCACGCTACCCCCCGGCGCGCCGGTCCCGCAAGAGAAGCAGGACGAGGGTCGGACCGCCCACGAGCGCGGTCAGCACGCCCACCGGAGGCTCGGAGGTACGGAACGCGAGGCGCGTCGCCGTGTCGCAAAGGAGCAGGAACAGCCCGCCTCCGATCGCGGAGGCCGGAACGAGAAGCCGGTGATCGGCGCCGAGCGCGCGACGCAGCGCATGAGGCACGAGCAGCCCGACGAAACCGATGGGCCCGACCACGGCGACGACCGCCCCGGTCGCAATGGAGGAGAAAAAGAAGAGCCGCCGGCTCGCGGCGGCGACGTCCACACCCAGGGAGGCGGCCACGTCGTCGCCGAGCACCAGGGCGTTCATCGTCCTGGCGTGTGCGAGGATCCCGACGACGCCGATCGCCACCGGAAGCGCCGCGACTGCGAGCAGATCCCACCCCGCCACGTCGAGACCGCCCATGAGCCAGCGCAGGGCCCGTGCGCCCGTGAGCGGCTCCGCGACGTGCAATGCGAGCAGGATCCCGGCGCTGCAGACGACGCTGACGCAGATGCCCGCGAGGAGCAGCACCGGGGGTGCGAGAGGCCGTGCGCCTGTGCCGCGCGCGAGGCGCGACACGATCGCGGTGACGCCGAGCGACCCCGCGAGCGCGGCGGCCGGGGTCGCGAGCCCCAGGGGAAGCGCTGCGTCGAGGCCCAGGGCGATGGACAGCGCGGCGAGCAGGGCGCCGCCCCCGGACACGCCGAGCGTGTAGGGCTCGGCGAGGTCGTTTCGCAGCAAGGATTGCAGGGCGGTCCCGGAAACGGCGAGCCCCGCCCCGGCGATCAGCGCCGCGACGATTCGCGGCAACCTGGCGTGCAGGAGCACCAGGCGGTCCGCCCCGCCGCCGCGCCCGGAGAGCGCGTCGCCCAGATCCATGTGCGTCGGCCCCAGGACAGGCGCGATCAAGGCGACGGTCGCGGTCGCGAGCCCGAGCAGGCCGAGCGACGTCACGAGCCTGCGCCGGTCCAGGGCGGGTCGCGGGTTCACGACCCGACCTCTTCAATCCCCCTCCGGAGCGTCGCGGTGCGGGTCGTAGGCCCGCAAGGTTGCGCGCTTCCGCGCGCACCTTTCAACCTGCGCCGGAGCGTACTGCGCGAGCGATCCGCAGGCGGGCTCACGGGGTCGCCTCCGGGTGCAGCGCCCGCGCGATGCGTGCGGCGGCGCGAGGGATCCGCGGCCCGGGAATCGTGAATGCCGAGTCGTGTGCGGGAACGACGCGATCTGCCCGTACGGCGGGCAGGGACGACAGCTCGCGCCAGGGCGCCGTGCCGGCAGGGTCGCGAGTCGCGTCGAATATCACCTCGGCGCCCGAAGCGATCAGTGCCTCGGTCGACATGGGCACGGCGCCACGGTCGGCCTCGACGACGTTGGTTCCACCCGCGATCTCGAGGATCTCCGAGAGGAAGCTTCGCCGACCGATCGCGTACACGTCTTGGATCCGACCGGGCCGCCGGTCCACCACGAAGAGGACCCGGAGCGGCGCCTTGCCATGCACCCGGGCGCGCACGGCGTCGAGGTCACGCGAGGTGCCCCGTCGTAGGCGGCCGGCCGCGCCTTCGGCGCCGAGCTCCTTGCCGAGCCGCTCGATGGCCCGGTCGACGTCCTGCAGAGACTCGCTGCGCAGGACGAGCGAACGCACTCCGGCGGCGCGCAGTCGCCCGACGAGCCCGACGGGATCCGAGTCGACGAGGACGAGGTCCGGTCGCAGGGCGAGGATGCGTTCGAGGTTCGGATTCACCAGCCCCCCGATCTTCGGCTTCTTCGCCGCATCGGGCGGGTACGCGCAGTAGTCGGAGACGCCGACCACTCGGTCGCCGCGTCCGATGGCGAAGACGATCTCCGCGAGGCTCGGCGTCACGACCACGAGCCTTTGCGCGGAAGGGCCCGGCGCCCGATATTCGCCACAGCCCCCGCTGGACCCGACCGCGACCACGGCGAGGACGATCGGGAGCGCCGCCCGCAGCATCGCGCCGGCTTGTATATCAGAGAAGCGATCGATCAGCCGACGACGAGTACGCCGAAGACGCCGGTCAGGTAGACGATCGAGATCAGGAAGTGGACCCGTGCCCAGCGAGGGCCGACATCGGCCCGCAGTCCGGCGACGCCGTGGGCCAGGAAGGCCGAGCCGAGGACGATCGCGGTCGCGAGGTACGCAGTCCCGGCTACGCCGAGCGGGACGAGCGCAAGCGACAGGGGCACGAGCACGATGAGGCACAGGAGCCCGACGACCTTCGCGACGCGGTCCCCGTGCTCGGCCGGGACCGTCTTGAAGCCGGCAGCGGCGTAGTCGTCGCGGCGGTGGATCGCGATCGCGTTGAAGTGTGGGATCTGCCAGAAGTAGAGGATGCCGAAGAGGATCGCGCCGATCGTCCCGACCTCGCCGGTCGCGGCCGTCCACCCGAGCAGCGGGGGGATCGCGCCGGGGACGGCGCCGACGTAGAGCGCGGCGGACGTCCGCGGCTTCAGCGGCGTGTAGACGCCGACGTATCCGAGCAGCGCGAGCGCGGCGAGCAGGCCGGTCAGAGGGCTGACGCCGAGCACGAGGACGGGCATCGCGACGGCGACCTGCAAGATGCCCCACAGCACGGCGGTGCCGGCGGAGAGGCGGCCCGCCGGAAGGGGCCGGCCCTTCGTCCGGCTCATCAGGCCGTCCGCATCGCGCTCCATCCACATGTTGAGCGCGTTCGCGCCGCCTACCACGAGGGCCGTTCCGACGAGCGTCTTCGCAGCGAGCGCCGGCGAAGGGTTTCCCTCAGCGAGCCACATTCCGCCGGCGGCCGTACACACCGCCATGCCCGTGATGCGCGGCTTGGAAAGAAGGACGAGGTCGACTGCCCGCGCCGGGATCGAGATCGCGCGGGCTATCACGCGGATACCGTGGGGGTACGCGTCAGGATCGCCAGACAGACCAGCGTTCCCCACAGCAGGGCGGCGACGCCGAGGTGCGCCGTGACCGTCTTGACCTCGAGCAGGGCGAGGATGCTCATCACGCCGAGGGCGACTTGTATCACGACGAGCGCGGGCGTCGACAAGGCGATCGCGCGCGCGCGCCCGGAGAGCCCGCGCCGTGCGGCGACGGCGAGGGAGATCGTCGCCGCCGCGATCGCAAGCGCATTGAACCGGTGGAGCATGTGCAGCTTCGCGGACCAGTGCCAGCCCGGCCACAGGTGCCCCCTGCACGTGACGACGTCGAGGTGGCAAACGAGCGCCGCACCGTCCACGTGGCGCACCAGCGCCCCGAGGAGCAGTTGCAAGTAGACCAGGCCCAGGGCGAGCCGCACGAGCTTTCGAACGGACGGAGAGGACGGCGCGGGCGGCGACATCCCCTCCGGCCGCGTGCGAAATGCCAGGTAGAGAGTCGTAGCGAAGAACAGCATCGAAACGCCCAGGTGGGTCGTCGAGACGGCGTCGGGCAGCTGGTAGAGCACGGTGAGGCCGCCGAGGACCGCCTGCACGGCGACGAGGACGACGGCGCCGATCGAGAGCCGCCGCAGGGCCCGGTCGGCGCGTCGCGAGGCATGGACGGCCACGGCCAGGGCCAAGGTGAGCAGGCCGACCCCCGTGGCGACGAGCCGGTGCGTGTGCTCGTACGCCACGTGCCCCGTCATCTCGGGCATCACCTGCCCGAAACACAGAGGCCAGTCGGGACAGGCGAGGCCGGAGTCGGTGCCGTGAACGAGCCCACCCACGAGGAGCAGGACGTAGGTCGCCGCCGCGAGGACGATCGCGAGGCGGTGAACTTTCAAGGGGAGGAGACGGCGAAAGGAGGGGAGCTACCCTGCGGGCTGCTCGGTGCCGGCGTACGAGAAATTCGTCTCGACGGTCCCGTCGGCGGCCACCGTGATGTCCGCCGTCTTGCTGCCGAACTTCTCGTGCCAGGCCTCGAGCGTGTAGCTGCCGGCCGGGACGTCCGCGATGTTGAACGTTCCGTCCGCGCCGGTGACCGCGAAGTACGGGTGGTTCGTGACCGACACGTGCGCCGCCATCCACGGGTGGACGTCGCACTTGAACGCGACGACGGCACCGTGCGTCGTGTACTCGACCTCGATCGCGTTGCTGCCCGGGACCTGCGCGCGGTTGAGCCCGGACTCGCCCTCGGGCGGGTAGGTGTGGACGTTGTGCATCGTCTGGTCGCCGTTCTTGACGGCGATCTTCTGGCCCGCGGAGATTGCCGAGACGCGCGGCGTGTACATGCACTCGGTCTGGTTGATCTCGATGCTGCCGGATCCCGCGACGGGCGTTCGGACGCCCTTCGAGATCCGCACGATCACGTTCCGCAGCGCTCCGTTCTCGACGAGAACGTCCTCCGCGTTGCGCGGCGTCGCCTTGCAGACCGGGTCGCTGTCGCGGTTGATGGGCGCCGGGGTCGGTGCGGTCCCCGTGAACGCGACCTTGCCCTTGATGGTGCCCTTGCCGGCCGGGGCCGCGGGCTCGGGCGTCTTTGCCGTGTCGCCGCCGCCGCCGGTCTCGCCGTCGCCGGCCTTCGCCTGATCGTCGCCGCCGCCGCCGGTCGCTTCGCCGTCGCCGGATGCCGCGTCGTTGCCACACTGCGTCGCGAAAACCATCGCGGCCACCGTTGCCAGGAGCGTCGCCGTCGTCAGTAGAGTCCTCTTCACGTTGTCCTCCGTTCGGGCGGGTCGGATACCAAGCCACGCGAAGTCCGTCAAGGGTTCCAGCCCCGCCGGATCCCGCAGGGTTTGCGCGGGCTTTCGGGATCTCTTGGACACGGGGGGCCGACCGTCCAGTGGTACGTTCCGGCGGTGGAACCCGACTCCTCGGTGATCGTCGCCGCCGATCGGGTGACCCGCGTCCATCCGGGCGGGACCACTGCGCTTTCCGACGTCTCGCTCGAGGTCCGCACGGGCGAGATCGTGGCCCTGGTCGGCGAGAGCGGGGCGGGGAAGTCCACGCTCGTACGCTGCTTCAACGCGCTCGAGCAGCCGGATCGAGGGGAGGTCCGGACCTTCGGAAGGGCAGTCCGCGACCACGATCCGGTCCTGCTGCGCAGATCCATCGGCTACGTGCCGCAGGAGGGGGGGCTGTTCCCCCATTGGACGGTCCTGCGAAACGTCGCCCTCGTGCCCGAGCTGGTCGGCTGGGACGCCGGACGTCGAACGGAGGCCGCGTCCCGGTTTCTCGCGCTGGTCGGTCTGGATCCCGCCGAGTTCGGATCGCGCTACCCCTCTGCGCTGTCGGGGGGCCAGAGGCAGCGCGTCGCGATCGCGCGGGCGCTCGCGGCCGAACCGAAGCTGCTCATCCTGGACGAACCGTTCGGCGCGCTCGACGCCGTCCTGCGAAAGCGCCTCGCCGGGGAGTGGGCGCGGTGGGTCCGGGATCTCGGCGTCACGGCGCTCCTGGTCACGCACGACCTTCCGGGCGCGATGCGGATCGTCGATCGGATCGTGGTGATGAAGCAGGGTCGGATCCTCCAGGACGGCTCGCCCGAGGAGATCCGCGACCGTCCGGCGGATCCCTACGTGAAAGAACTCGTGGAGGCGTCGTGAGTGCGTTGCGGCGATGGGTGGGGTTCGGCCTCGCGCTCGCGATCGTCCTGTCGCTCGCGCCGAGGTCGACGGCGAAGGGCTCTCGCCAGATCGTCGTCGCGTCGAAGTCCTTCGGGGAGTCGCGACTGCTCGCGGAGACCTACGCGCAGGCGATCGAGCGCGCGACGGACCTTCGCGTTCTGCGCCGCCTCGGCCTCGCCGGCTCCGACGTGTGCCTCGCGGCCATGCGGTCGGGCGACGTCGATCTCTACCCCGAGTACACCGGGACGGGCCTCGTGAGTCTCCTGCACCGCGAACCCTCCGCGGATGCCGCCGGCGTCCTGCGCACCGTCCGCTCCGAGTTCCGGCGGCGCTTCGGGCTCGTGTGGCTCGCGCCGCACGGCTTCGACAACACCTGGGCCATCGCAGTGCCGGGGGCCGTCGCGCGTCGCCACGGACTCGCTGCGATCTCGGACCTTCACCGGGCGGCGCCCGAGCTGCGCGCCGCGTTCACGCAGGAGTTCCTCGCCCGGGACGACGGCCTGCCGGGGCTCGCCCGCGCGTACGGCGGCCTGGCGTTCGCCAGCGTGCGCGGCATGGGGCAGGCGCTGCGCTACGAGGCCGCAGAGACCGGCGCCGCGGACGTGATCGACGTCTACGCGACCGACGGCCGGATCGCGGGCTCCGATCTCGTCGTGCTTCGCGACGACCGGCGGTTCTTCCCCCCGTACCAGGCCGCTCCCCTCGTCCGTGCGGCGACCTTGCGCAGCCACCCCGAGATCGCGACGGCCCTGGCGCCGCTCGCAGGCGTCCTGGACGACGACCGCATGCGCGCCCTGAACCGTCGGATCGAGGTCGATCACGAGCCGATCGAGGTCGTCGCAGCGGGGCTCCTGAGAGAACTGGGCCTCGGCGGCGCGGCGCCGCACCGGACGCGAACGGCGGCATCTTTCGCCGGGTACCTGTGGGAGCGACGCGCCGAGATCGGGGCGCGAACCGGCGAACATCTCGGCCTCGCCGCCATCGCCGTCCTCGTCGTCGCCGCCTTCGGTCTGCCGCTCGGGATCTCGCTCGTGCGCAGGCCCAGGGCGGCGCGGGGGATCGTCGCGGCCTCCGGGATCGTCCAGGCGATCCCGTCGATGGCGCTCCTCGCTTTCCTGATCCCGGTCGTCGGAGTGGGTTTCGTGCCGGCCGCGATCGCACTGTGCCTCTATGGCCTTCTGCCCGTCGTCCAGAACGCGCTCGTCGGCGTGCGCGACGCAGCTCCAGAGGCCGCACGCGCGGCGCACGCGCTCGGCATGACGGAGCGTCAGGTGCTCTGGCGCGTCCAGCTCCCCCTCGCCGCGCCGACGGTCGTCGCCGGTCTGCGAACGAGCGCCGTCGTCACCGTCGGGACGGCGACGCTCGCGTCGCTCGTGGGTGCGGGCGGGCTCGGCGATCCGATCCTGTCCGGCCTCGCGCTCAACGACAGCCGACTGGTCCTCTCCGGCGCCATCCCCGCAGCCCTGCTCGCGCTCGTGGTCGACGCGATCTTCGCGGCGCTCGAGCGGGTCGTCCGTCCCCGCGGTTGACAGCCCTGGTGTTCTCGCTGACCCTGCGCTCGAGAGGAGAGACGAGCCGGAAAAACATTCTTCCAGAGAGCACCCCACGGTTTGATAGGGAAGCCGGTGAGAATCCGGCGCGGCACCCGCCACTGTGACCGGGGACGAACGCGGCAACGAGGCCACTGGGCGAGCGAACGCCTGGGAAGGCGCCGCAAGTAGGACGATCCGGAAGCCAGGAGACCTGCTCATGATTCCGCGGCGCTCCCTCGGGAATTGAGGGAGGCGCGGCGCCCGACTCGACTTCACGCGCGAGGGGCGTCGGCCTTCCGTGGCCGGCGATCCCATGCACCTCGCAGCCGCAGCCTTCACGATCGCCAGCCCCTCGTTCGCTCAGGAGGGTGACTTCGAGACGCGCGTCGTCGGCGAGCCCGACGAGCCGGGCGTGCCTTCCGCGTCCGTTTCGGTCGTCCGCCCCGAGGACGATCCGCGCGCGGGGGCGACGGTCGCCGAGGCGCTCGACGCGCTGCCGGGCGTCCGGGTCCGATCGATCGGCGGGCTCGGTTCGTTCGCGACCGTCTCGATCCGGGGATCGACAGGGGCCCAGGTCGCGGTATTGCTGGACGGGATCCCGCTCGCGACGAGCGCGACGGGCGTCGCGAACGTCGGCGAGCTGTCGCTCGAGTCGCTGGAGGAGATCCGCGTACACCGCGGCGCCGCACCCCCTTCGCTCGGTGGCGGCGCGATCGGCGGCGTCGTCGATCTGCGCACGCACGCCGCAGGTCGGAAGCCCCGCAGCTCTGCGTCCGGGACGGCCGGGAGCTTCGACACCGTCCGGTTCTTCGCCCTCGAGCGCGCGCGTGTCGGCGACGTCCGCGCCAGCGCCTTCGCGGGCTCGGGGTACTCGCTCGGCGACTTCGAGTTCTACGACGATCGCGGGACGCCGCAGAACGTGGACGACGACCGGACGAGCGCCCGCCAGAACGCCGACACCCGGGACGTGGAGGGAGGCATCGGCGTATCCACGGAGGTCGCCGACCGCTGGCTCCTCGAGTCAGGCGCCTCCTTGCACGCCCGCGAGCAGGGGCTTCCGGGGCTCGGCGCGTTCCAGGCGGACACGGCGCGGCTCGCGACGGAGCGGACGCTCGCTCGCATGGCCCTCACGAGGTTCTTCGCAGGGGCCTCACTGGGAGTACGCGTCCAGGGCCAGGTCCGCACGGACCGTCTGGACGACCGGGAGGGGGAGGTCGGGGTCGGCAACCAGCTCACCGACGACCGGACGCTCGCGGGCTCGGCGACGGCCCTCGGCTCTGCGCGGACGCGCCTCGGCCGGACCGAAGTGGCCGCAGGCGCCGAGTGGGACCGCTACGCGCCCGAGGACGCGCTCGGGAGCCGAGGCGGGGGCGACGCCGTCCGCCGGGCGCTGGTCCTCGCGGCCATGCACGACGCGGGCTTCGCTGGCGGGCGCGCGGTCGTCACGCCGATGCTGCGGCTTCGCAGGACGGCGGACGAGTTCGTCGTGGAGGAGACGATCATCGGGCCGCGCGCGGCGGCTGGCGACCCGCCGGAGCGAATCACGGTGTCGGGCGGGGTCGGCGCCCAGGTGCGAGCGGCCGAAGGCCTGACGCTGCGCGCCGGCGCGCGCACGGATGCGCGCGAGCCGACGTTCGAAGAGCTCTTCGGCGACCGCGGCGTGATCGTCGGCAACGCGGACCTGGGGCCCGAGCGCGCGGATACGATCGACGGCGGCGCCGCGCTCGAAGGCGACTCGGTTCGCGTGGACCTCGGAGCGTTCTGGACCGAAGCGGAGGACCTCATCCAGCTCGTGCAGAACTCGCAGAGGACGGCGATCCCCGTGAACCTCGGCCGCGCGCGGATCCGCGGAGTGGAGACCGGGCTGTCGATCGAGGGTCCGGGGAGGATGTGGACGACGTTCGCCTACACGCTCATGGACGCCGAGAACCGGAGCAGGATCCCTTCGCAGCGCGGAAACCGCGTGCCGGGCAGGCCGCTGCACGACGCCCGTGTCGCGATCGGGCAGAGGATCGGCCCGGCGCGGTTCGGAGTCGACCTCGACCTCGTCGCGGGCAACTTCGTCGATCCCGCCAACCGGCAGGAGACCCCGCCGCGGACCTTGTTCGGAGCGACGGCCGGAGTGACTCCCCGATGGGCAGCCGGGTTCTCCCTCGACGTCACCGTTCGCAACCTGCTCGACCAGCGAGCAGAGAGCGTGCCCGTCCGTCCGGCGCCGCCGGGCGGGCTCGCCGAGACGCCTCAACCCATCGCCGACTACGCGGGTTTCCCGCTTCCCGGACGCAGCGTCTTCGCGACGCTGCGCTACAGGCACGAACCTTGAAAGGAGAACGCACCATGGGCATCGCACTCTCTCTCGCTCACGTCCTCGCCGGCTGCGGCGGAGGCGGAAAGGTCGGCTTCATCGAGACGGACGCCGGTGGAGATTCGGATACGGACACGGACGGCGACTCGGACGCGGACTCCGACTCCGATTCGGACACGGACACGGACACGGGCACGGGCACGGGCACGGATACCGACACGGACACGGAGACGGGCACCGAGCCCGAAGCCTGCCGCTTCCTGGTGGTATCCGGCGATTTCGTCGCCGGCAGCTACGGACTTCTCGACGTTCAGCCCGACGGGAACGCGTCGTTCGACGAGATCGGCGCGTCGGACTCGGACCCGCAGGCGCGCGTCGAGGGGGACTGGGTGTTCGTCGTGGGTCGGGCCGGCAGCAATCTGACCGTCCTCGACCCGGACGACCTCTCGCTCGTGAGGCAGTTCTCCGTAGCGGACGCCGAGGGCGAGTACGCCAACCCGCACGACGTCTGCCTTGTCTCGGACGACGAGGCGTACGTGCCGCGGTACGAGCAGTCCACGGTGGCGATCGTCGATCCCACGGCCGGGACACTGGACGGCACCGTGGATCTCGGCTCCTTCGCCGACGCCGACGGCATTGGGGAGGCCGAGAGCTGCGCGGTCGCGACGGTGAAGGATGCGATCTACGCGTACGTCGCCCTGCAGCGCCTGGACCGCGACAATTTCTACTCGTGCGCAGCCGGCGGAAGCGTGCTCGCCGTCGTCGACACCGCGACCGGCGCGATCGTCGACCGGGACCTCGTGGAAGGCGGCCTCCAGGGCATCCCCCTCGCCGCGTGCAATCCGCTCGGCGAAGCGCGCCACGACGAGGCCGCGGGCCTGCTCTACCTCGCGGAGGTCGGCGCGTTCGGCGTGCTCGACGGCGGGATCGAAGCGATCGACCTGGTCGCCATGGGGTCACGCGGTTTCGTCGTGAGCGAGGAGGCGCTCGGAGACGACGTCGTCGGTTTTGCGCTCATCGCGGACGACCTCGGCCTCGCGATCCTGTCGACCGAAACCTTCCAGACGGTCCTCGCACAGTTCGATCCGGAGGCCGGCACCCTCGGCGACGCGATCTACGCTCCCGGCGGCTACGTGATCTCGGACGTGGAAACCTGCGGCGACTGGGCGGTGGTGGCGGACCGCACGCTCGACGCGCCCGGCGTCGTCGTGATCGACGCCCGCACCGGCGTCCCGGCCTTCGACTCCCCCCTCGACACGGGCCTTCCCCCGGTCGACATCGCACGGTTGCCTTGAGCTAGCTGGGGGCTCGAACCCTGAACATCCGCGCATCACGCGAGGCGCCGGTATCGACGGCAGCCGGGGCCGAGCGGACCCTGCGGGCTCGTTGATCGCTCGCGGGACATCCCGGAGCACTTGGCCGGCCTACCAGGGCTACTTCGCGCACATGGGCGCGCTGGCCATACAGGCCGCGGCCGACTCCGCGACCGCAGGCCGCTTCTGGCTCCTGAATCCGACAGGTAGCACGGTGCGGATCTATCTCCTGAAAGTTTCGTGGACCTGCCAGCAAAACAGCGTCCTCGTCACCGCGACGGCGCCGCGTTTCACGCTCGAGCGCATGACGCACACCACGGCGACCGGCGCCGGGGTGACCCCCGTCGCTGCCCTCTCGGGGGCACCGGCAGCGACGGCCATCGTGCGCACGTTCAGCTCGCCGCCTTCGGGACCGGCCGCGGTCGGCGCGTTTCACGCGTTCCTTCCCTCCGCCGCGCTGACGGCCGTCGGCGCGGTGGCCGCCTCGGAGGACGACTTCGAGCCCGACGAGCCGGTCGAGCTCACCGCGGGTCAGGGAATGGTGTGCCGTCAGGCCGAGGTCGGAGTAACCAGCGACACGAGGCGCTTCGCCCCGAGCGCGTACTGGATTGAGGTTTGAGCAGAAGGAGGCAACGATGAAGTTTGAGATCCCGAATCTTCGACAGGGCCCCAAGCAGCCGAACGTCTTCGACGGCCGCGGCCAGAACTACTTCGTCGGGGGAGGCGGCAAGGTCAGCGAGCTGGTCTTCGGCCTTCCCATGGTCAAGGGCGAGGAGCTCGCCGTGCTTTCCACCGGGGAGCTCGCAATCCTCATCCGCAGGTCGTCCGCGGGCGGCGGCACCGGGACGGCGTACACGTCGTCGACGTCGATCTCCGCCATCACCACCCTGGGGACCGAGGCCCAGCTCAGGCTCGCGCGGATCGGGGCTCGGCTCGAGGACCTCATCATCGACGACCGCGCGGCGGCCAAGGACACCGCTCATCAGGACCTGTACTGGAAGGCTGTGACGGGCGCGACGATCGTATTGCGCCAGCTCGACACCCAGCTCGCGACCGGAAACGGCAGCGCTCCGAACATGCTCGGGCTCGAGAGCCTGCCGTCGATCTTCACGGGCCGCACGGCTGCCGAGGCGACCTCGGCGGATTTCGAGAAGGACGTGCGCAAGGCGATAGCCGCGGTCACGACCAACGGGAGAGGACCTGGGGAAGGTGCACACTGCCTCATCGGAAACGATCGCATCCTGCGGCGCCTCATGGCCGTGTCGAGCGGCCAGAACGGGGACAGTGGATGGCGGCACGACCCGCGAAGTGGGCTGGTCGTCTTTCACTACATGGGGCTTCCGTTTTACAGGACCGCGATCGCCACGACGGGCATTCCGCCGAACGAGGAGACCAAGCTGTACGCCGCGAACCTCGGTCCAACCGGGCTAAACCTCGTCTACGCGTATGGAAGCCCGTCGAGTTTCGGTCTAGCCCTCGACGACGCGTCGTCGCCATCGGGTCAGGCCGTCAAGGACATGTTCGTCCACGGCGCGTGGGCGCTCGCGTGCTGGGAGGGCGAGGCGTTCTTCGAGATCACGGACGTGCTCGTCGACCCCACACTGCTGTAGGACCGTCCGTGCGCTTCGACCTGTCACGGCTTCGCAGGGGTCCCTCGCGGCCCGATCTCGTCGACGGGCGCGGGCAGACCTTCTTCGCGGGACCGGTCGTCGCGATCGCGACGAGCGGCCAGACGCCACGGGTCTCCGAGCTGCTGCACGCGATCCCGATGGTGAGGGTCGAAGGCGCCGCTGTGAACTCCTCGGGCCAGCTCACCGTGCTCGTGAAGCGCGCGGGCGGCGCCCAGGCCCCGCCGGGCTGGTACACGAGCGCGACGACCCTGCCGCTCCTGCCATTCCTGCCCGGTGCCGAGGATCAGCTCCTCTTGGCCCGTGTCGGCTACCGCCTCCAGAAGCTCATCATCGACGACAAGGTGACCCCGGATGGCACGGCCCACGACGCCGCATACTGGAAGGTGTTGACGGCTGCGTACGCCCTCATGCGTGAGCTCGACGACGCCGTCGCCCGCGGGACCGGGATGGAGTCAGTTCCCAGGATCAAGGGCCTCGCGACACTTTCGTCGAGCAGCGGACGGACCTTCGCGCTCCCGACGCCGACGACGAACCTCGAGCCCTACGTCCGCCGCGCCCTCGGCGCCGTCACCCCCAACGACTGCGGCCCCGGCGCCGGCCCGCACTGCCTCATCGGCAGCAACAAGGTGATGCGCAAGCTCATGGCGACCTCCGCCGGCCAGAGCGGCTCCAGCGGCTGGAAAGAGGACCCCATCTCCGGCCAGTTCGTCTTTCACTATGCCGGAGTCCCTTTCTATCGCTCGAACGTCGACGAGACCGGTAGCGTCGCCCGCCTCTACGCCGCGAATCTGGGCCCCACCGGCCTCAACCTCGTCTATGCCCACGGCACGACCGACAGCTTCGGCCTGGAGGTCGACGAGACCGCGGCCACCGTGGGCACCGCCGTCGACGAGTGCGTCGTCCACGGCGCCTTCGCCCTGGCGCTCTGGGAGAACGAGGCGCTCTTCGAGATCAGCAACATCGACGTCGGGGGAGATCCGTAAGGTCATGCGAGAGTTCCAGGAGGTCTGACCATGCTGCTCTGGCGCGCAGGCAAGTGGTGCCTTGATGAGCAACCAGCACCTTCCAGCAAGCTCGGATCGTCGAGTCCTGAGAGTCCTGTGGTGGCCGCCCTCAAGGACCGAGCGCGATCCATTGCGGCCGCGGGGAGTCTGGGAAAGTTGCAGGCGCTCTTGAGCGCGAAAGGCACGCCGGGTGCTGCCTCGGCCGAGCCCATGATGATTTCATCGCCAGCGAGGCCGCCCCCCGTGGTCACGACCGCACACGCAGCACCGGCGGTAAGCCGTCCGGAAACCGCCGACCAGCAGGACGACGATGGCGATGCGTACTCGCCGATCCCGGCCATCGGTAGAGACCAGAATCGGGAAGTGGGAGCTACTGCAACGCGTGGGAGGAGCACGAAAGAATGACCGAACTCGGAAAATTCTCCTTCGATCCATCCCGGGACGGCGGCGTTCTCTACCTCGCCGGACTCGACGAGGAGCTGCGGGTCTTTGCCGGGCCGCGCGGCAATGTCGAGAACGGCGCGATCGTGATCTACGGGGCGGGCAAGCAGCTCGCAAGGCTGCAGGCAAGCGGCGCGGCAGACCAGGGGCGGCTAGTGCTCTACGGCAGGTGCGGCGGGACCGCGCTGGATCGAAATCCCATCTGGGTCTTGAACGCGGGCGCGGGTCTCGGCAGGGGCCCATTCGAGGCCGCGTATGGCTTTCTCAGCCTCCGTGCGGCCCCCAGCGCGAACGCGGGCGTCTACGACATCGTTCGCCTCCGTCCGTACTCCATGGACCTACAGGAGATCGACAATGGCGTCGTAGAGGTCCTTCATTCCGGAAAGCAACGCGGGGCCCTCTATTCGAACGCGGACGGCAACGGAGAGTTCCAACTCTACGACGAGGACGGCAGGAAGGTGCACCTCTGGGTCACGAGCGACAAGCGGGGCCGGCTCAACCTCGCGGGAGACGGACCCGGAGCTCTCGTTCGACTGGACACCGAGGATCACGCCGGTTCCCTCGGTCTCTGGGCGGACGTGGGACCCCTCCGGCAGGTCGCCGCGCTCGAGGGAGACACTCACTCCGCGAACCGCAAGCTCGGTGCGCTCCGCTTGTACGACACCAAGACCTACCACACGCGTGCACTCGTCGACCGACCCCAGTTTCCCCAGGTGCAGGTGCAGGCGACGGACCGCGGAGGCAGCGTCCTCCTACATCCGCCCGATCGCGAAGAGCCCGCAACCACCTTGATGCCGGGTCACGTCACCTTCCAGACGCCGGGCGTCCCCATCGCCGAAGACCCGTTGTTCGCACGCATCGCCGCGAACCTGGAAACAAGGCGAGCGTACCTGCAGCTTCAGGGTGAGGACGCTGCTGGCGTGGTGCAGAACGTCGTGATCGACATCGACGGGATCCGGTGCAGCGGCGGCAAGACGGATCGATTCGTCGCCGAGCATCCGAGGGACCCCACCCAGGAGATCTCCTACTACGTGCAGGAGGGTCCCGAGGTCGGCGTCTATCTGCGCGGTCGTGCCCACCTCGCCGAGGGCCGGGCCCGGGTGTCGCTCCCGGAACACTTCGGGGACGTTGCCAGCCCCGATGGCCTGACGGTCCAGCTGACGCCTCGGTCGGCGGCATCCCTGGGCGTTGCTGCGACTTCGTTGTCGACCTCGGAGATCGTCATCGAAGAACTATTCGAGGGCCGCGGCGAGTACGACGTCGACTACGTGGTGCACGGCGTCCGCAAGGGTTACGAGGCATATCCCGTCGTTCAGCCAAAGCGTCATCCCCTTCCCGTGCCGGGAAGCGGGCAGAAGCCCAGCCCGCGAGGAAGCGCCTGATGTTGGCCTGGACCCTCTGACCAGTAGGCAAGGAGGCACGCTTGGCGGACAGAGTCCGGCTGGAGTACGTCGCGTGGCACGTAGACAGTCGCTCGGCACTGGAGAAAAGGGGCGATCTCTGGGTGGAAGGACCGGAGGCGCCGCGGCGAGGCGAGGCCGTGTCCCCTGTCGAAACGACTGCGCGTTCCTTCGTGATCGTGCCTCCACAGATAACGAAGTTCGAGGGGCCGTTCTTCACGTATCCGTTCGTGAACGGCGCGACCCGGGCCGATGTGATCGACGGCACCATCCACGCGAGGCTGGGTGACTTGTTCGACGGACTGACGAGCGACACGGTGGTCCGAGGTGCCATCTACACCTGGAACTTCGCCCCGTTCGACGAACTGGTCGGGGCCCAGGAAGGGCCGGTCGAATTCACAGAAAAGATCCTCGACCTCGTCGTGGAGCGGAGGGCAGACGCGGAGTTCATCGTCGACTCGAACTTCGACGCTGCGTCTCAGGACCCGGCGGCGGGCGCGGGGTCCTCGGGCGGTGTAGGCACGGCCGACGCGGTGAAGGCGGCCTTCGCCGACAGGGGCATCCCGCTCCACGTCGACGAGGGAATCGGGGTCCAGCACGCGAAGTACTTCCTCTTCTCCGAGCTCCACTTCCCCGAAGGCTCCCCGGCACCGTTCCCGCGCGACATGCGCCACGTGGTCGCGGTGCTTTCCCTGAACGTGACCTCATTCGACTTCTACTCGACGGGAAACATGATCGTCATGCACGGCAACGAGGAACTGTACGACGCCTTCTTCGATCTCTGGAACTACACCAAGGTCGTCCAGTCTCCGACGGGGTACGCGCATGTGAAGAGGGACTGCGGCGATGTGAAACTGTATTCCTTCCCGGTCGACCAGCCTCCGCACGGCGACACCGGCTGGGGATGGCTGAACTGGATCGTCAGCTCGATCGGGATTCCGACCGATTTCCTGGAAGTGCTCGCGGATTGGGCGCGATATGCGGTGCATCCCACCGACTACTTCTTCGACATCTTCGGCGTGGGGATCGAGGATCTGTGGGAGCTCTTCCTGGCCGCCGCCGAGAAGGATCCGGTCGCGGACGAGATCAGGCAGATCATCGACCTCATGCCGCTGGGTGGCGCGCACACGAAGATCCGCTTCGCACACTCCTACTGGGACCGGGAGGCCGTGATCCAGGGCCTGATGCTGGCGAGCTGGCTCGGCGCGGACGTGAAGGTCCTCACGGGGGACCCGGTGGTCCTTGGAGTGTCGTACACGGCCTACGCGGCGTACCAGCTCAAGGCGGGCTTCATCGACGTCAGGTACCTGCCGACCAACGCGCCCCGCGACGGCGACATGCACCACAAGTACTTTCTCGTGGACGCGACCTACGACATCCGGGGCGACAGTCGCATCCGCAAGCTCGTGTTCACGGGCTCGCACAACCTGCATTACGACTCGCTGGAGGCCGACGACGAGGTCATGGTGCGCATCGAGAACCGCAGCGTGTACAACGCCTACCTGGACGACTGGAACAGGCTCTGGGCCGACGCCCGGTCGTGGTAGCGTGGCCGCCGGACTCAGCGAGCGACCGTGAAGGTGAAGAACCGCGTCTGAACGAGGGTGAACAGGAAGTCGCTGCAGTTCGAGGGATCGCCGAACCGTCGGATCCGCTCTAGCTGCAGGGCCACGGTGCACGGAGTGTCTCTCATCCCCTCGATCGCCCCGGGCTCGAACGTGTGCTCGCCATCGTCTTCCAGCCCTTCGAAGTAGGGGCGGATACTGCTGATGCAGGATTCGTCCGTCCGCTCCCTCGTCACCGGGTGTCGGTCAAGCACCCTGAGCTGAAAGTCGTCTGCGGCGCCCGACGGCTCCCACGTGATCGTGATCGGGTCGCTTTCACTCGAGACGGTTCCTTCGGGCGCCGATGACGTGATCTCGAAAGGCGCGGGGAGCGTTCCTGACGCCCCCGGTGGATCGTCGTACTCCGGCCGCTTGAACCATGCCTTGAACTCCGTGCCCTCATCAGCGACGGGGAAGGTTGCCTCGAATAGGCCCAACGGGGCTGGTTCGAGGTCGAGCGGCTCCCCGTTGGCCTCCGCGACGAAGTGGTCACCGCATCCGAGGACGGCCACATGGTTGCCCTCCGTGCCGCCGCAGTTCACTCCCATGCCAAGTTGGATTCGACTCTCTCCCTCGGCGAAGGAATCGACTCCCGCAAACGGGTTGAGCGCAGAGGTCGGCGTCGCGCAGCAGCAGCCTTGGGCCGTGAGTGCCGCGACGATCGTCACGACGAATCGCCCGACCTGCCGTGAACCGGCCAGCCAGGTCAGGGACGCCGGAGGACGTCCGAACATCATCCCGCCTCCTCCCTCCTCGCCGCCGAGTGCAGCGCGAACACTAGATCCGCCAGGGAGTCTGCCTTGATCTTCGCGTCGCGCAAGCGGACGAGCATGTTGCAGACCTGCTTGCCGACGGTCTCGACGCTCGTGCCGAACTTCTCCGCGATGTCGCCCTGGGTGTGGTGGCGCGTGGCGAGGCAGAGGATCTCGGTCTCGCGCAGGGGAAGGCGCCCGGCATCGGCCATGCGCAGCAGGGCCCGCGCGACGTGCTCGTCGGGGAGGTGCTCGTCGGCCAGGAGCCGGCGGCCGAACGCGACGATCTGGTCGTTGTCGAAGGGCTTGCGCGCGTAGAGGATCTCGCGCCGGACGAGGTCGTTTGCGAAGTCGTGCTCGTCGAAGGCGGTGATCACGAGCACGCGTGCGGCCGGCCGCAGCCGCTCGTAGCGGTCGACGACGTCCAGGCCGTTGCCGTCCGGCAGGACCTTGTCCTGGACGAGTCCTACGAAGGTTCCGTCAAGCTCGAGAGCCCGCAGCGCTTCGCCGCGCGTGGCGACCTCGACTGTCTCCCACCGGCCGCCCAGTAGCCGAGCGATCACCCGGCGGATCTCCGCGTCGTCGTCGACGATCAGGATGCGCCTGCCCCGCCCCATCCCCATGAATTGCCCAATGATTCCGTAGGGGGGGGGGTCGGTGTCCAGTGAAATCGCGTACGTTCGCCGCATCGCCAGGCGGCAGTCAGTCTACGTCTTCTCCGGGGTCCAGAGCGGCTCCGGCTCGCCGTATTTCTTCGCGGCCCAGCGACCCAGCACGAAGAGATGGTCGGAGAGTCGGTTCAGGTATCGGATTGCCTCCGGGCGGACGGACTCGACGCGGGCGAGGGCGACCACGACTCGCTCGGCGCGCCGGCAGGTCGTCCGCGCGACGTGCAGGGCTGCGCCGATGGGTCCGCCGCCGGGCAGGACGAAGCTGCGCAACGTCGGAAGCGTCTCGTTCATCTCGTCCATCTCGCGTTCAAGGGCGGCGACGTGCCGGTCAAGGACGACGGGCTGGGCCGGGTGAAGCTTGCGGGGCGGCGTCGCGAGCTCCGATCCGAGGTTGAAGAGCTCGTTCTGCACCCGCGAGAGCAGGGCGACGATTCGCTTCGAGGCGGCGGCGGGCTTCCTGCGCGACCGGGCCGCCTCGCGGGCGACTCCGATCGCCGCGTTCGTCTCGTCCACCGCACCGTAGGCCTCGATTCGCCGCGCGTCCTTTGAGACCCGGACGCCTCCGACCAGGTCCGTCTCGCCGACGTCGCCCCGCCGGGTGTAGACGCGGGTGATGCGGATGCGGCTCTTCAAAGCGTGCGCGCGTTGAGCAGGCGGACGCAGCGCCAGCCGGCGCCGTAGTCGATCAGGTTGATGCAGCCAGGATCCTGCGCGATGCGGAACATTCGCTTGTGGGCGAGCCCCATCGCTTCTGCGAGGATCACGCGGTTCACGACGCCGTGGGAGACGACCGCGGAGGGGCCGTTCGGCTCGCGCACGAGAATCGCGTTGATCGCCTCTCGCACGCGGGTCGCGAACCACTCGAACGACTCGCCGCCCGGGATCTGCACGGACGAAGGATCCTCGTACAGGTGTACTGCGCGCGGGACGTCCCGGAACGACTTGCCCTCCCATTCACCGAAGTCGAGCTCCGCGAGCCCGGGGATCACGTGTCCGGCCAAACCCAGCGCCTCGGCACAGGCGCGCGCGCGCAGCAGCGGGCTCGTGAAGACGGTCTTGACGCCGCGCTCCCGCAGCATCTGGCCGATGCGCGCAAACCGCTGCACGCCGGCGGCGTCCGCGGGGGCGTCGGTCCGCCCGAGCAGCAGCCCCCGCCAGGGCGGCTCGACCTCGGCGTGCCGGAGGAGGTAGACGCGACTCATTTCGGGAGGGGGATACTAATCACGGTCTCCTGCCGGGCTCAATCGCGGCCGCTCGCCTCCAGATACCGGCGGTACCTGCGGATGTAGCTCTTCGATACCACCGACGGATCGAGGCGCAGGTACTTCGCGAGCTCCGCAACGAACCCGCGCGTGTACACGAGCGCCGGCAGGGCGGGGAAATCCTCCTCCTCGATGGCCCGCAGGTGCACGTGCGAGATCTTCGTGCGCGCGATGATCTCCCGCAGGTCCACGCCGCGGGACTGCCGGATCCGGCGGAGCATCGCGCCCGAGAACTCCGTGTCCGGCCGGAGCTCCACCGCGGCCTCCTCCTGCGCTGGGGGAACCTCCGTGGCCGGCACCTCCCCCTTGCTCTCCGCGCGCCGGTCTCCGAGGACCGCCCGGTCGTACTCGCGGCGTCGGCTCGGATCGATGAGCACGTCGTACGCCTCCGCCACGCGCGCCGCGCCGACGGCGATCTCGTCCTCCTCGTACAGCCCGTAGGTCACGAGGGACCGCTCCTCGAAGATTCCGCGCATCCGCCGGTGCGCGCGGCGGATCTCGTCCTCGCTCGCCCCTGGCTCCACCTCGAGCACCTCGTAGTGGTCCAGCGGAGCCTCCTCGCTGGGGCGCCGCGGAGGCCGATCCGGCCGCACCTTGCCTTCGGTCGCGAGGATCCGGCGGCAGATCCGCTCCAGGTTCTTCGACGCCTTCGAGCCGGGCGTCTCGACGAGGAGGGGCCGGCGCCTCCGGACCGAGAGCCAGACCGCATCGTCGTGCTCGATCGGGCCCAGATACTCGACTGCAAGACCCATCTTCCTGCCGATCACGGTGCGCAGGGCGTCGCCGACGTCGAGATCGGTCCGCAGGCGGGTCTGGTTGACCACGAGCTTGGGCCTGAACGTGTCGCACTCCGCGCGGAGCATCTCCGCGGTCTGCGCGTCGATCGCCGCCACCGAATCGCACAGTTCTGCCGGGTTGGGCACGCCCGACTCGGAACGGGCGGCGTCGCGCAGGATGCGGAGCTTCGGGCGCTCGGCGAACAGCGCGCGCCGAGCCTTGCGCAGGAACGCGCCCCTCAGAAACCGATATGTGCTCTCCACCGCCGTGGGCTCGGGCACGACCACGAGGATTCCTGCGTCGGCGGCGAGGAAGAAGTCGAACACCTGGGGAGTCGTTCCCGCGCCGAGATCGAGAAGCACGTAGTCGACCTCGAGCGCTCGCACCTGGGCGATGAGCCTTCGCCGCTCGATCGGACGCAGGCTCGCGGCCCCCGTGCGGCGCTCGACGGCGGTCACGAGCGAGAGCCCGGGAACCGGCGTCTCGACGACGGCGTCGGCGACCTCGTCGACGGTTCGCGCGCCCGAGTCCGAGAGGGGCGTCCGGGGTCGGTCGATGCCGAGGCACGTGTGGAGGTTGCCGCCCGCCGTGTCGAGGTCGACGAGAACCACGCGCTTTCCGACCTGCGCGAGGTAGATGCCGACGTTCGCGGTCAGCAGCGTCTTGCCGACGCCTCCGCGGCCGCCGCCGACCGCCAGGACGCGGGGACGACGGGGGGCCGGCGAGGAATCGCCGGCGGGATCAGGCACGGCCCACGCCTTCGAGCGCCCGCGCGACCAGCTCGATCTCGTCCTCTTCCAATGTCCGTGCGTCGAGCCAGAGGGCGTCGTCCGAGATCCGGGCGATGACCGCAGGGTCGGCGCCGCGCAGCGCCTCCTCGATCGCGGTTGGCTGCGCCCCGTCGATGCGAACGACCGCGGCCCACGATCGGAACTCCTGCAGCGGCATCGATCCCCCTCCGGCCTTCACGACGCTCTCGCAGAGGTCCACCCGTGCGCTGGCTCCGAGCGCGGCGCGGCAGCGCTCGACCAGTCGCGTGGCTCTGCCCTGGACGACGTCGTCCGACTCCGTCAGATGCTTGACGATGGGGATCTCGGCCGACGCAGTTCCGTCACGATAGATCTCGAGGGTCGCCTCGAGGGCGAGCAGCGTGAGCTTGTCCGGCCGCATCGCCCGCATCAGAGGGTGCTTGCGAACCCGCTGCACGAGATCCGCGCGTCCGGCGACGATGCCCGCTTGCGGACCTCCGAGAAGCTTGTCGCCGCTCCAGGTGACCAGATCGGCTCCGGCTGCGATCGACTGCGCCGGGGTCGGCTCCGCCGGCGCGCCGAGGGGAACCAGCGCGCCGCTTCCGAGGTCCTCCACGACCGGGATCCCCGCCTCGCGGCCGAGGGCGATCAACTCCGGAAGCGTCGCTTCCTCCGTGAACCCGACGACCGCGAAGTTCGAACGGTGGACCTTCAGGAGCATGCCCGTGTTCGGGCCGACGACGGCGCGATAGTCCGACAGGCGCGTGCGGTTCGTCGTACCGACCTCGCGCAGGCGGGCGCCTCCAGCGGCGACGACCTCGGGGACGCGGAAGGATCCCCCGATCTCGACCAGCTCTCCGCGGGAGACGACGACTTCCTTGCCCGTCGCCAGGGCCGATGCCACGAGCAGGACCGCCGCCGCGTTGTTGTTCGCGACGACCGCATCCTCGGCCCCCGTCAGCTGCCGGATGATCCCCGCGAGATGGGCGTGACGGGAGCCCCGCCCGCGTCCCGCCAGGTCGTACTCGAGATTGCAGTAATGGCCGGCGACGTCGCGGATGCGGTCCAGCGCGCGCTGTGCGAGCGGTGCCCGCCCGAGATTCGTGTGGAGCAGGACGCCCGTCGCGTTGACGACACGCCGCACCGCAGGGCGGAGCAGCGCACGCAGCTCGCGCAGGACGACGGGAGCGAGGCCCTGTCCGGGAGGGGCGTCCGGGTCCCCGACGAGCCGGGCACGCTCCTGCGCGACGGCCCTGCGGGCGGCCTCGGTCACGGCCCACCGAGGCCAGCGTTCGATCAGCGGCCGCACGTCGTCGCTGCGAAGCAGCTCGTCGATCGAAGGAAGCTCGCGGAGGCGTCGTTGGGCCGGCGAGTCCATTCGAGGGAGGCGAGCATACCAGGCCCGGCGGGTCTCGCCGCTCGGGCTACACTGATCCCGCATTGGATCCCGCGCACGAGCTGTGTCGGCTCCTGGACGACGCAGTGGCGAGGCATCGCAGGATCCTGCTCGGCCGTGCGCTCCTCGCCGCTTCGGCGGCGGTCGCGGTCGCGGTGACCGGCTCGCTGGTTCTGCTCGGCAGCGGAGCCGTGCCTGCGGAGGCGAAGCTCGTCCTGTGCGCCGCCGTCGTCGCCGCGGGCCTCTGGGCGGCGCGACTCGGCCTTCGCGGATCACACGCCGGTCCTGCGGCTGCGATCGTCCGCTCCCGGGACCCGGGCCTCTACGACGATCTGGCGGGCGCCGAAGCGCTCGCGCGGGATGGAGTCGGGCAAGGCGCTTCCGTGGATCTCGCGCGGGCGCACGTGTCCAGGGCGCTGGATCGCATTCGCGAGGGCGGCCCGGGGCGCCTGACCACGGGAGCCACGATCCGCGCGGGCGTTGCGGCGTGGTCGGCGGCGGCGCCCGCACTCGTACTCGCGGCTCTCCTGTCCTGGCCCGCTCTCGTCCGCGGCGCGGCCGTCCTGTTCTCCCCGCCGTCGAGTCTCGACGATCCCGCCGTGGCCGACGGTCCCCTGGCGGGCGATCTCGAGTTGACGCTCGAGTTTCCGGCCTACCTGCGACGTGCGCCGCTCGAGATCGTGGGATCGACCGGCGACGTCGAAGCGCCGGTCGGGACGCGGGTCCGGATCCGCGCGCGCGCGATCGGTCCGATCTCGTCGGCCGCCATCCGGCTCGACAGGGGTCCGCGCGTGGGCATGCGGACGGTCGGTCGGAGGATGGACGGCGAGTTCCTGGTTCGCCAGGACGATCGATGGGTGCTGCAGGTCGTCCGTCCCGACGGACGCACGCTTCGCGAATCGCGCCCGCGCAACGTGGACGCCCTGGCCGACGCCCCGCCGCGCGTGGAGATCCTCGACCCGGCGGCGGACCTCACGCTCGCACCGACCGAAGCGCTGCGAGGCCGCTTCCGCGCGACGGACGACGTCGGAGTCGCCGCGGCCTGGCTCGTCGTCTCCGTCTCCGGGCGGCCCGACGACCGCCGCGCCCTCGCTCTCGGCGCGCAGACCTCGGCCGACTCTCACGGCGATTTCGAGGTCTCGCTGTCGGAGCTGGGGGTCCGGGGTGGGGACGTGGTCGCGATCTCGATCGAGGCCGAGGACGAGGATTCCGTGTCCGGACCGAACCGGGGCGTGTCCGAGACGCGCACGATCGAGGTTGCCTCCGAGGAGGCCCGACACGAGGCCCTCGTCGCGGAGCAGGATCGGGTTCTCGACGCCCTCGTCGCGGCCCTCGGGGATCGGTTGGAGATCCCGGTTCCAGCGGGCGACGCCCCGGCGGGGATTCACGCTCGATTCGAACGCGTCCGGGGAGCGAGCGACGAAGCCCTGCGGGCGCTCGCGTGGTCCGGTGAGGGGCTCGCCACAGACGAGCTCTCGCGTCGGGACGTGCCTGCAGCGCTGCACGCCCTGCGGGCGAAGCTCGGACGGATCTTCGCGCGAGAGGCGCGGCTGCACGGCGATCCACCCGCGGCGCTGGGCGAACGCGCCGAGCTCGATCGCCTCGCGATCGGGACGCTCGAGGACGCCGTCCTGCTCCTCGCGGATCTGCTCGCCCGGCAACGGCTGGAGGCGCTCGAGCGTATCGGCGGGGAGGTGAGACGTTCCCGGCAGCGACTCCAGGAACTCGTCGCGCGCTGGGAGCTTTCCCGCGCGGACGCCGTGCGACGCGAGATTCTCTCCCAGATCGAACGTCTCGAGGCGCAGGTCGCGGACCTGTACGATCGCCTGGAGCGGATCGCGCCGCGGGTGCCCGCCGAGTTTCTCAACGCCGAGGCCATCCGGCGGATCGATCTCCTCGGCGAGCTGGGGATGCTGCGCGAGTCGCTGGCCGCGGGCGACGTGCGCGGGGCGCGCGCTGCGCTGGAATCGCTGGAGGGGAGGATGCGCGAGCTGATGTCCGCGCTCGAAGGGTCCACGGCGCGCTTCTCCGGAGACCGTTTCGCCGAGGCCGACCGGGCGCGGCGCGAGCTGCTCACCGAGGTCGAGGAGGTCGAGGGAGTACAGCGCGATGTCGCGCGGCGCACGGAAGGGACTGCGCAGGCGCTGCGCCGCAGGCTCGACGACCACATGCGCGCGCGGGTCGACCCGCTCGTGGCGCGCCTCGTCGGACGGACCGACGCCGCCCTGCGATCCCTGGACGCCGCGGATCCGGAGTCGGTTCCGGAGTCGTCCCGGGAAGATCTCGCCCGCGCGCGCGAGCGGATCCTCGACCTGAGGGCCCTGCTGACGCAGCACGATCTCGAGGAGGCACGCGCGATGGCCCTCGCGGCGAGCGAGGAACTGCGCGAGCTCGACCGGGATCTGGCGAATCTACCCGCGGACTTCGCCGCCCCTGCCCTGTCCCGTGCGGTGAGCGGTGCCCGCCCGCCGCTCGACGAGGTCGCCGATGCGCTCGCGCAGGCCGTACCCGACCCGCGAACCTTCCTGCGCGAAGCAGACGGTCGTGCGCTTCGTGGAGAAGGGGGGCTGCAACGCGGGCTGGCCGACCGGGTAGGCGCGCTGCGCAGGCGTCTCGAAGAGCCCGGCGGCGAGCTCCCGTTCCTCGGCCCGGACGCCGCCCGGTTGCTCGGAGACGCGGAGGATCGGATGCGGAGCGCAGCCGAGCGTCTGGCCGATGCCGACGCGCGTGGCGCCGTCGGCGAACAGGACGCGGCGCTCGAGCGACTGAGGCGGGTGCGCGAGTCTGCCGAGTCCGCGGCGCGACCCGCCCCGGTCGGCTCCGCCGCCGTGGGTGGCCGAGTGCCGAGAATCCCCCGTGCCGACGAGCATCGTGGCCCCGAGGAGCTTCGCCGACGTATCCTGGAGGCGCTCCGGGAGGCGCCGCCGGGCCCATATGCCGACGACGTCCGCCGCTACCTGGAGGATCTGGCGCGATGAGGAGGACCCGGACGGTCGCAGCGATCCTCCTCCTCGCGATCCGGGCCGACGCGCAGCCGGAGCCGTCCGACCTCGTTCGCGCGGGGCGCGCGCTCGCGGCCTCCCGCCTCGAAGAAGCCGGTCCGCTCATCGAACAGCTGGAGAGATCGCGGCCGGACGATCCGAGGGTGCTGGGCCTTTCGGCCGAACTGCGGCTGCAGCGAGGCGATCTGTCCGAGGCGGCGGCCCTCGTCCGCCGGGCGGTTGCGGCTCTTCCGGACGACGAACCCATCGCTGCGATCTCGGCCAGGATCGAGGCCGCGGCGCGGGTCACGAAGGGGTTCACGGAATCCCGCGGCGGCGGCCTCGTCGTCCGGCACCCGCCGGGTCGGGATTCGGTCCTCGTTCCGTACGTGAGGGAGACGCTCGAGGCGCAGGCCCGTGCCGTCGCGCTCGACCTCGGGGACCGTCCGGCGTTCCCGGTCGTCGTCGAGATCCTGCCCGACGGCCACAGCCTCTCCGCGATCACGGGCCTGCCGCTGGCCGACATCGAGCGGACCGGGACGATCGCCGTGTCGAAGTGGGGGCGGCTCTTCGTCGTATCCCCGCGGGCACTCGCGCGTGGATACCCGTGGCTCGACACGCTTGCGCACGAGTGGGTGCACTTGATCGTGACACGGCGAACGGACGACCGGGCGCCCATCTGGCTGCAGGAGGGCATCGCGAAGTTCGAGGAGAGGCGCTGGCGCGACCTGCCGGGCGGGAGGCTCGAGCCCGTCCTCGGAGCCCTGCTCGATCGCGCGATCGCCGCGGACCGACTCCTCCCGTTCGCCCGGTTCCATCCGTCGATCGCGAAGCTGGGCAGCCAGGAGGAGGCCGGACTGGCCTTCGCGGAAGCGTTCACATTCGTCCGATTTCTCCACGAGCGGGTGGGCTTCGAGGGGCTGCGCGATCTTCTCGAGCGCGTCCGATCCGGGCGAGACGCGACCGATGCCGTCGCCGACGTCGTCCGAGCGCCTTGGCCGACGGTCCAGTCGTGGTGGCGCGGCGAGCTCGCGGTTCGCCGCAGCACGTCGCCGGGCGCTCTTCGCCTTCTGGCCGTGCGCCTGCGAGGACGCGGCGCGGTGGACGAGACGAACGACATTGCCGAAGAGGCCGCGCGCCGGCATGCGCGCCTGGGGGACCTGCTGCGCGAACGCGGGCGCACTCGAGCGGCGGCGATCGAGTACGGAGCGGCCGCGCGGAAAGCGCCGGGGGATCCGATCGTGGCGAACCGTCTCGCGCGCGCCCTGCTCGACACGGGCCAGGCCGGGCTCGTCGCCGAGGCGCTGCGACAGCCCACCCTGCTGTATCCGGCGTTTCCCGCCAGCCACGTTCACCTGGGCAGCGCCCATGCCGCGCTGGGGCACGAAGGGCCCGCGATCACGGCCTTCGAGGAAGCGATTCGCCTGAGCCCGTTCGATCCCGAGCCGCACTGCGCACTCGCGAGTCTGTACGCAGACGACGATCGGCGGGTCCGACGGGAGGAGGAAGCGTGCCTTCTCCTGCGATAGTACAGTCCACGGCATGCAGGACGGGATCGTGAGAGCGGATCCGCTCCCCGCCGAGCCGACACCGCCGTCGCCGTCTACGGAAGGCGGCGGCGACCTCGAGGCCGTCCGCGAGCTCGCCCAGGTGCGGCGCGCTCTCGCCCACGAGATCGGCAAGCGCATCGTGGGACAGGCCGCCGTCATCGAGCAGCTGCTGATCTCGATGTTTGCGCGGGGCCACTGCCTCTTCGTCGGCGTTCCCGGGCTCGCCAAGACGCTCCTCATCCAGACCCTGGCCGATGCGCTGTCGCTGCGGTTCAACCGGATCCAGTTCACACCCGATCTGATGCCGTCCGACGTGACCGGGACCGACGTGCTCGATCTCGACGGTGCGACGGGGCGGCGCGAGTTCCGGTTCGTGCCCGGACCGATCTTCACGAACATCCTGCTCGCAGACGAGGTGAATCGCACGCCGCCCAAGACGCAGGCGGCTCTCCTGCAATCGATGCAGGAAGGGCAGGTCACGGCCGGCGGACGCACGTATCCGCTTCCGCCGCCCTACCTCGTCTTCGCGACGCAGAACCCCATCGAGCAGGAGGGGACCTATCCCTTGCCGGAGGCGCAGCTGGATCGCTTCATGCTCCAGATCGACGTCGGCTATCCCTCGGAGGAAGAGGAGCGCGAGATCGTCCGGCGAACGACCGGTGCGCGACCGGGCAGCGTCGCGAAGGTCCTCTCTCCCGAGAGGATTCTCGCGCTGCAGGATCTGGTGTTGCGCGTCCCGGCGCCGGACCCCGTGGTGGCCCATGCCGTCCGCATCGTGCGCGCGACCCGGCCTGGAGATCCCGCCGCACCCGGGTTCGTCGGTCCTCTCGTCGCGTGGGGCGCGGGCCCCCGGGCGGCACAGCACCTGATCGCGGCGGCGAAGGCGCGCGCCGTACTGTCGGGCCGCTTTGCGGCCTCGTTCGAGGACGTGCGCGCACTTGCCGGACCGGTTCTGCGGCACAGGCTCGTCCTGAGCTACCGCGCGGAATCGGAGGGAGCGACTCCCCACTCGGTCCTCGAGCGGATCCTGGAGTCGACACCGGCGTGAGCTCCACCGTGAGTTCCAGCGGGGGCTCCAAGGGGCAAGGCGACGAGCCCCGCCGTACGCTCCTGGATCCCGATCTGGTGGACCGCCTGCGGGGTCTGTCGTTGCGGCCGCGCCGGCGCGCCCAGGGGGCGGTCGGCGGGCCACACCGGAGCAGCGCGCGCGGGGCGGGCGTCGAGTTCGTGGAGCACGAGGAGTACTCGCCGGGATCCGACCTGCGCAGGGTCGACTGGAGGGCCTTCGGCCGGCTCGATCGGTTTCACCTCAAGCGATTCGAGGAGCGCACCGAGCGGACGACGCTCCTCGCCGTGGATTCCTCACGTTCGATGGCCTACCGCGGGAGTAGAGCACCCTGCGCGAAGATCGATCAGGCCGCACGCATCGCCGCGGCGTTCGCACACGTCGTGGCCGCGCAGGGCGATCCCGTGGGGCTGCTGTTCTTTCCCGGGGAGAGGTCGGGGGGGAGGGCGAAGGAGAAGGCGGATGCGGCCGGATCCCTTCTCGCCCCGTCCGCGCGTCCCGGCCATCTCCACGAAGTTCTTCGCCGGCTTCAGACGGTCGACGCGGCCGGGCCGGCCACGGATCTGCAGTCTGCTGCGCAGCGGGCCGGCGCCGCGGCGGCGCGCCGCGGTCTCGTCGTCCTCGTCTCCGACCTGCAGGATTTCAGCGCGGACCCCAGGCAGATCCTCGCGTGGCTGCGCCGCCGGCACGAGGTGATCGTCCTCGCGGTCGGAGACCCTGACGAGGAGGATCTGCCCTGGGAGGGACCGGTCGTCGCCGAAGCGCTCGAAGGGGCCCAGAGGGAGACGGTCGATCCGGACGCGCTGCGCGCGGCCTTTCGCGAGGAAGTCGAGCGCTTCCGAGCTGCTTGGCGCAGCGCCGCCACCGACTCGGGGGCCGACCTGCGATTCGTCCGCACCGACGAGCCGATGCTCGATCTCGTCGGTGCCATCTTCTCGCCGGGTACTGGGAGGCTGGTGTGAAACGTCGCCTACTGCGGCCGACGATCCGGGGCAATCTCCGCGCCATGCTCCCGGCTCCGCCCCCCATGTTGGGGTGCGGCCTCCTATCCGTACGTCGAGTTACCCCGACATGGGGCGCAGAGCGCGCTTCGTCGGTCCTCGGTCCGCCTGGCGCGGATCTCGCCCCGGCTCGTCGCCCTCGCGACGGTGCCGTTTCACACCAGCCTCCTAGGGCCGGCTGAATGGGCTTTCTGGGTCCGGCGCTGCTCGCGGCGATGATCGGCGTCGCGGCTCCGGTCCTCTTCCATCTGCTTCTCCGCCCTGAGCCGCGAACGGTTCCCTTCGGTCCCGTCGAGTTGATCGCTCGTGCCCATGCGCGTGCGCGCCGCCGGCTCCGCGTCAAGGACGCGCTTCTGCTCGCGGTTCGCATCGCACTCGTCGCTGTCGTGGTCGTCGCCGTGGCCCGCCCCTACCGGCGGCAGGTCGCTGCGGGCCTCGGAGGCCTCCCCGGAGCGGAATCGGTGGTCGTCGTTCTCGACGATTCGGTCAGCCTCGCTCTGAACGGCGGTCGGCCGTTCGAGCGTGCGGCGAGCGCGGCCGGCGGCGCCCTGGCCGCGCTTGGTCGCGGCGATTCGGCCGCCGTCGTCCTTGCGGGTCGCCCCGCCCGGATCGCCAGTGCACTCACCGGCGACCTGGGCGCCGCGCGGGCGGCAGTCGACGCCGCTTCCGTCTCCAATCGGGCGACCGATCTGCGCGGCGTGTTCGGACACGTCGAACGGATCCTCGGGTCCGTCCGCACCGGGCGAAGAGTCGTCGTCGTGACCGACCTGCAGCGGACGTCGTGGCCGGCGTCACTGCAGCCCCCGAGGGGAATGTCGATCGACGTGATCGACGTGGGCGAGCAGGCGGAGAATCTGGGCATCGTCGCCGTCGACACGGAGCCCGCGCCCGCCATGGGCACGGGCTTCACCCGGGTCGTCGCGCGCATCCGAAACGACGCGCCGCGGCAGCGGTCCGTCACGGTCGAACTCCGCATCGCAGGACGAGGAATCGCCGAGGCATCGGCGCGGGTCGCGGCACACGGCGTTTCGCAGGTAGTCTTCCATCATCGCTTCGTGCCCGGCGGACCACAGGCCGCCGAGGTCGCGGTGCCGCCAGACGCGCTCCCGGCCGACGACGTCCGGCCTTTCCTGGTGTCGTCCCGCCCTTCCATCCGCGTGCTCGTCGTCAACGGAGACCCGAGGCCCGCCACGCGGGAAGACGAGGTGTTCTATCTGGTTCGCGCGCTGGCGCCGGGGGGCGACTCGGACTTCACGCCCGTCGTGGTCGATGCGGCTGGACTGGCCCAGACTCGCCTGTCCGACTTCGACGCGGTCTTCCTGTGCAACGTCGCCTCGCTTCCGCACGAGGTCGGGGCGGGGATCGAATCCTGGATCCGCGGCGGCGGCGGCGTTCTGCTGTCGGCGGGTGATCGCGTGCGTCCCGCGGCCTGGAACAGTTCGTTCGCGGCCATCCTCCCCGCGAGGGTGAGGGCGATCGCGCCGGGCGCGGCGTCGCTCCGGCCGCCAGGGTCGGATCACCCGCTCCTCGAGCCGTTCGCAGACGCTCCGAGCGGATTGGTCGCGGCCTCCGTCTCGCGGCGACTCGCACTCGAGGAGGATCGCGACCTCGATGCCGACACGCTCCTGCGGCTCTCGACCGGGGAACCCCTCCTCGTCGAAAGGCGCCTCGATGAAGGTCGGGTCCTGCTCTGGACGTCGACGATCGATCGGGACTGGACCGACCTTCCCCTGCGATCCGCATACCTGCCGCTCGTGCAGCAGGCGGCGCGCACGCTGGCGGGGCGCAGCGGTCGTCGGGGAGGCGCCGCTCACGCCGTGGGCGACGAGATCCAGCTTCCGGTTCCAGCCGGAACGACGCGCGTGGTCCTTCACGGGCCGGGCCGGCGCAGGATGGCCGTCGTGCCGGAGGGCCGCGTCGCGCGCTTCCCGGACGCGACCGAGCCTGGCGTCTACCGCGCGTTCACCGAGGGGCCCGCGGGGGGCTTGCGGGAGGACCCCGCCCTCGCCTTCGTGATCGCGGTGGATCCGACGGAGAGCGACCTTCGCCGTTGGCGTCGTGCCCCGATCTCGTCGGTGTCCGCGCCGTCCGCGCGGCAACGCTCGGAACGCAGGGTGCCGGTCTGGCCCGCGCTGCTCGCCGCGCTCGTCCCACTGACGATCGCGGAAGCGGCCCTGCGGTCACGCTCCTGGCGGCGCTAGCGTCCTCAGGGCTTAGTACTCCCTTCCGCAAGTTCGGTGATTCGTCTTCGTATTCCGGGAATCGAGTACTAAGTACCCTCCACCGCAAGTACTGTTACGAATCCCAAACGCAAGGACGCCAGGACGCGAAGCCGCAATGGCGGTCATTCCAGGCTTGGCGCCTTCGCGCCTTTGCGCCCTTGCGTTGAAGAATACGTCACCGAACTTGCGGAAGAGGGTACTAGGGCACAGCCGGAGCGCCGGACGCGGTGGACGGCGGGGGCGCCTCGGGTGCCGGTGGGTCCGGCAGGCGATCGCGCAGGCGCCTCGCCTCGGGGTGGCCAGGATCGAGCCGGAGGATCTCGTCGAGCTTCGCCCGCGCCGCGATGGCCTCGCCTGCGTCCGCGAGCCGCCTCGCCTCGTCGAGCAGGTCCTTCACCCTCTCGTCGAGATCCTTGCCGGACGCGTCCGTTGCCGCAGCCGCGTCCGTGATCGGCGCCGCCGCGTCGGCCGGCGCCGCGTCCGAGGGGGCCTCGGCCCCCGCGTCGGATCGCCGGTGATCGGGATCGTCGCGATCGGAGGACTCCTCGGTCGGTGGAATGATGGGCTGGATCACGGGGGCCGCGACGCGGTCGCCGCCGACTTCTGCACGGCCCGCGTCCATGCCTCCATCGGGTCCTGCGTTTCCGGCACCTCGGCCGATCGTGTAGGTCAGGGCGATCCAGCCGGAAGCGACGAGGCCGAGCGCGACGGTCAGCAGTACGACCTGCACGCGCCTGGATTCCGCGCGCGCGGGCGGCGCCGAGTGGCCGAGCGCTGCCGCTTCGACCGCGGCGGCGAGATCGCCGCACGAGTCGTAACGCGCGTCCGGGTCCTTCGCGAGCCCGCGCAGCAGAGCGTCGGCGACGGCGTCGGGAAGGTCCGAACGGATCGAAGTCGGGGACCTCGGCGCCTCGTGGATCACCCGGTGCGAGACTTCCGCCACGCCTTCGCCCGGGAAGGGCTTCTCGCCCGTCAGGATCACGAACGCGACCGCGGCGAGTGAGAACTGGTCCGTCTTCGCCGTGCACTCGCCTCGCGCGAGTGCCTCGGGCGCCGCATACGAGGGCGTGCCGAGGAACTGGCCGGCCATCGTCATCTCCGCCTCGGACAGGTGAGCGACGCCGAAATCGGCCAGCTTGACCGAGCCCTCCTCCGAGACGAGCACGTTGTCCGGCTTGACGTCGCGATGGAAGATCCCGGCTGCGTGCGCCGCGTCGAGCGCCGCCGCGATCCCCTTCACGATCCGGACGCCCTCTTCGAGCTTCTGGATGCCGCCGGGGCCGAGCATGTCCCCGAGCGGCTTGCCGTGCACGTACTCGAAGACGAGGTACGGACCTGCGTCGGAATCTTCCCCGACGTCGTACACCTGCACGACGTTGGGATGCTTGAGCCGGGCCGCCGCCCGCGCCTCGTTCTGGAATCGGGCGAGGTACGCCTTGACCCGTTCCTCGCCCAGTCCCTGGATGCGGATCGTCTTGACCGCGACGAGGCGGTCGAGAGACGGGTCGCGAGCGAGGAGCACGCGGCCCATCGCCCCTTCGCCGAGGATGCGAACGATCTCGTACCGGCCGATCCGCTCGAGGGACGGGTCGGTCACGGCGAAGCCTCCGCAAGGTGACAGGAAACGTCGCGACCGTCGATCGTGCGAAGCGTGGGGACGCGGACGTCGCACAGGCCCTTCTCGGCGATCGGACAGCGCGGGTGGAACGTGCAGCCGCTCGGGGGGTCGACGGGCGACGGGACGTCGCCCTGCAGGACGATCCGGTCCCGCTTGACCTCGGGGTCGGGGACGGGGACGGCGGACAGGAGCGCGCGGGTGTACGGGTGCCGCGGGCGCGCGTAGACCACGGCCGAATCCCCGAACTCGACGATCTTGCCCAGGTACATCACCGCCACGCGCTGGGAGAGGTACTTCACGATCTCGAGATCGTGCGCGATGAACAGGTACGCGATCTTCATCTCCTCCTGCAGATCGCGCAGGAGGTTCACGATCTGGGCCTGGATCGAGACGTCGAGGGCGCTGATCGGCTCGTCGCAGACGATGAACCTGGGTTCGACCGCGAGCGCGCGCGCGATCCCGATTCGCTGGCGCTGTCCGCCCGAGAACTCGTGGGGATAGCGGTCCATCGCGTCCGTCCGCAGGCCGACCTTCTCGAGGAGCGAGGCGACCCGTTCATCGACTCCCCTGCGCGTCCGGGCGAGGCCGTGGATCCGGATCGCCTCTCCGACCAGATCGCGGACGACCATGCGCGGGTTCAAGGACGAGAACGGATCCTGGAAGATGATCTGCATCTTCCGCCGGAAGGCCCGCAGTTCGGCCCGCGAGAGGGCGGTCACGTCGACTCCCTCGAAGACGACGCGGCCGGCGGTCGGTTCGAAGAGGCGCAGCACCGTCCGCCCGAAGGTCGATTTCCCGCAGCCGCTCTCTCCGACGAGGCCGACGGTCTCCCCGAGCCCCACGTCGAGGCTCACTCCGTCGACGGCCCGGACGGTCCCCTCCTTGCGCGAGAACATTCCCCCGCCGAGGGGGAAATGCTTCACGAGGTCCTTGACCTCGAGCAACGTCACGGGCCGGCCCGCCCTTCTGCGTGTCGTGAAGGCGGAGTGCGGCCCGTAGGCCCGATGGGACGCGCGCTTTCGCGCGCGGCGTTGGACTTCGCACGCTTCGCGTGCCGCGGGTTCACGCGGCGGCTTTCTCGACGAGGAAGCACCGCGCCGACCGGCCGTCGAGGTCGACGAGCGGGGGGACCTCGGCCGCGCAGCGGTCGAACGCTTCGCTGCACCGGTCCTGGAATCTGCAACCCGTGGGGAGATTCGAGAGATCCGGCACCATTCCCGGGATCGTCGGCAGGCGCTTCTGCGCGCTCGCATCGTGGCGGGCAGGGATCGAACGCAAGAGGCCGCGCGTGTAGGGGTGGGCGGGCGAGGCGAAGAGGCCCTTGACCGTCGCATCCTCCACGGCCTGCCCCGCGTACATCACGACGACCCGGTCCACGAACTCCGCGACGACGCCGAGGTCGTGCGTGATGAGGACGATGCTCATTCCGAGTCTGTGGCGCAGCGACTGCAAGAGGTCGAGGATCTGCGCCTGGATCGTCACGTCGAGCGCCGTCGTCGGCTCGTCCGCGATGAGCAGCGAAGGCTCGCAGGCCAGGGCCATCGCGATCATGACGCGCTGACGCATTCCTCCCGAGAGCTGGTGCGGGTACGCGTCGATCCGGTCCTCCGGCGCCGGCAGCCCGACCAGCTTGAGCATCTCCACGGAACGTGCACGGGCGGCGGCCTTTCCGACCTTCTGGTGGAGTCGGACCGTCTCGCCAATCTGATCGCCGACCGTGTAGACCGGGTTGAGCGAGGTCATCGGCTCCTGGAAGATCATGGAGATCTGGTTCCCGCGGACGGCCCGCATGTCCTTTTCGGAGACGCGCAGCAGGTCGCGGCCCCGGAAGAGGATCTCGCCGGATTCGATCCGGCCCGGCTCCGAGACCAGCCGCAGGATCGACAGGGCCGTCACGCTCTTGCCGCACCCCGATTCTCCGACGATCCCGAGCGCGCCGCCCTCCGGGATCGTCAACGACAGGCCATCGACCGCGCGGACGACGCCGGCGTCCGTCCGGAAGGTCGTGACGAGGTTCTTGATCTCGAGGAGCGGCGAGGACAAGGGGCAGAAGCCTAACTCAGGCAGCCGGCCGGAATCATCCCCCTCGGCGTCGCGTGCGGGGCGGCCGCGAACCGGCCGGCAGCCGCGGCGTCGGGCGTCCGCTCGGGAGGCGTCGCTGCCGTCGCCGTGCAGTCGTGGCGGCGTAGGCGGCGAGGAACTCGGCGAGCAGCGCGGCTCCCAGCAGCGCGGTGATCCCCGACACGTCGTACGCGGGCGCCACCTCGACGAGCTCGAATCCCGCCAGGTCGAGCCCGCGCAGCGCGCGAACGAGCTGGAGGATCTCCATGCTCGTCAGGCCCCCGGGAACGGGGGTGCCCGTTCCGGGCGCGAACGCAGGATCCACGCAGTCGATGTCGAGGCAGACGTACACCTTTCCGCGGCGGGCGACCTCGGCGATCCGCCTCGCGACCGCGCCGACACCCGAGCGCACCTCCTCCGCGGAGACGACTGTGAAGCCGTGCCCGCGCGCGAAGTCGAGGTCGGCGCGCGACGAGAACGGACCTCGGACGCCGATCTGGATCGTCCTTGCCGCCTCGATCAGACCCTCTTCCACCGCATTGCGAAAGACGGTCCCGTGGTGCGGATCGCAGCCCCAGGCGGGCGGATACGTGTCCGAGTGCGCGTCGAAATGGACGAGGCCGACCGGCCCGTGCGCCTTCGCGAGGGCGCGCAGCACCCCGAGGCTCACGGTGTTGTCCCCGCCGACGACGATGGGGAGGCACTCGGCCGAGACGATTCGCGCGACCGTTTCTTCGATGCTCGACAGCGTACGCCCCATGTCGAGGGGGTTGCAGGCGATGTCGCCGCCATCCGCCACGTCCAGGACGTCGAAGACGTCGACGCCTTGCTCGGGATGGAACCCCCGGGTCAGCGACGACGCCTCGCGGATGGCCTTCGGACCGAACCGCGCACCGGGCCTGTACGAGGTCCCGCCGTCGTAAGGGGCGCCGACGATCATCGCGTCGAGGTCCGCCGGGGCGTCGTGTCGTGGAAGGCGCAGGAACGTCGAGATGCCGGCGAAGCGCGGGACCTCTCGAGGGGAGACGGGACGGAAGGGGCGTGTCACGGGCAGGTCACCTCTTCGGCGCGCATCCCCTCCGGGACGGTCTGGCGAAACGCGTCCTCGGGAATCTCCACGTTCACCTCGACGTCATCGTACCGAAGGCGGACGTCGGCGTCCTGCCTGGGCATCTCGAAATGGATCGTCTCGGGGATCCTGACGCCACCGACGCGCCGGTAGTCCTCGTACTCGATGGCGAACCAGATTCCCCGCCCGTCCCGGACGACGCTGGAAAGCAGGTCGAGCTTCCCGCGGTCGCCCGAGACGTGGACTTCCTGGGTCCGTGCTCCGTCGGGCGATCGAAGCGTCAGCACGTAGTAGCCCTCCTCGCTCCAGCGCACCCTCGCCGCGGCAGCCGGACCGACCAGAGGCGTTCCCCCGAGGAGGATCTCGACGATGTCGCGCGGGTCGAGGGGGATGCGCAGGAGCCGTGAGACGTTGCATGCCTCTGCCGGACCCGTGAAGAAGCGGCGCTGTGCCGCGTCGAGGAGCGTGAAGCGGTCGCCGTCGGTCGTGAGGGTCGCCGCCGTGGTGGACGCCGGCGTGAGCGCGTCGAATCGCAGGCGCGCCTCGCGCTCGACGAAGAACATCACCGTCCCGCGCACGCGCCCTTCGGGTCCGAGATGATCCGCGCGTCCCTCCGCCCGCAGGTTCCGCGCCTTCGACCGGATCGCGCCGAAGAGGCTCAGCATCTCCCGGCCGTCGGTGATCGCGTTTTCGGGCGCAGGGATCCCGGGACACGCGGACACGAGCGCCGCGGTGCAGGCGACCAGGAGGCTGGTGTGAAAGGGCGCCGTCGCGAGGGCGCCGAGACGTGGCCAGATCGGCCGGGTTCTCGTCGCTTCGCTCCTGCGATCACCGGCCGCGGACCGAGGACCGACGAGCCGTACTTGACGTACGGAGAGGAGGCCGCAGGGAGCACGGCGCCGAGATGGCCGCGTATCGGCGGCCGCAGTAGGCGCCATTTCACACCAGCCTCCTGAGTGGCTGGCCGCTCGCATCAGACGTCTCGCCGACCGTCGAGCGCCCGTCCCAGAGTGACCGGATCCGCATACTCGAGGTCGCCTCCGTACTGGATGCCCGATGCGATTCTCGTCACCCGCACGCCCAGCGGCCGGAGCGCCCCGGTCACGTACAGCGCCGTGGCCTCGCCCTCGACGGTCGGCGGCGTCGCCAGGATCACCTCCTTGACCTCGTCGTCCCGGACGCGGGCGACGAGAGAGTCGAGCGGCAGGTCCGACGGCCCGACGCCCTCGAGCGGCGCGAGCAGCGCAGGCAGTACGTGGTATCGGCCGCGATGGACCGCCGACCGCTCGATCGCTTGCAGGTCCTGCACGCTCGCGACGATGCAGAGGACGTCCCCGCTGCGCCGGGTGTCCGCGCACACCGGACAGGGATCGCTGCCGGACACGTTGCCGCAGTTTCCGCACGTGCGAACCCGCGCATGCAGGCCTGCGATCGCGTCGCCGAGCGCCGCCGCGTAGCCGGGTTCGGTCCGCAGCAGGTGAAAGACGAGTCGCTGTGCGGTGCGTGGGCCGATGCCCGGCAAGCGTGCGAGGAGCTCGGCGAGCGCGCGGATCGGATCGTCGGGTGCCACCGGGTTTCGCTCTAGCCAGTCTCGATCAGAACATCCCGGGGACCTTCACGCCGCCGGTCACCTTCTCGAGCTCCGCTTCGACCATCTCGGCCGCCTTCGCCAGGCCGGCATTGACCGCCGCGACGATGAGATCCTGCAGGAGCTCCTTGTCCTGCTTGAGCGCCTCCTCGCCGATGTCGATCGAGACGACCTCGCGGCCGCCGTTGACTACCGCCTTGACCTGTCCGCCCCCGGAGGCCGTCTCGACGGTCTCCTTCTTGAGGTCCTCCTTGCGCTTCTCGATCTTGCGCTGCATGCGGCTTGCCTGCCGCATCAGCTCGCTCATCCCGCCACGGAACGCCATCTCAACCTCGCTAGTCGAGCTCCATCTTCGCCGGTTTCGCCGCCGGCCCCAGCACTTCCGCCGTGAGCCGCACCGAGGGATGCGCCTCGATCCGTTTGCGCGCAGCCTCCTGTGCAGCAGCCCGTGCGGCGGCGTCCTCGGAGGCGACGGAAGTCCCGGCCGCGCCTCCGGGCAAGGGCACGATCTCGACCCTCGCCTGCGGATCGAGGATCTCGCGGACCATCTCGCGCAGGGATCGGAGCCGCTGCGGGTCGCTTGCTTGCGCGCCCTCGAAGGATCCCTCGGGGTAGCCGAGTCGGACCTCGGAGGAGGTCACCGACAGGGGAACGAGTTTCTCGAGGAGCGAAGCGAGCGGGGGCCGGCGGGTCTCGATCTCGGCGAGCACCCGGCGCCAGTCGCCCATCCGCTCTCCCGTCAGTACGATCCGACCCAGGGGCGCGGCCTGCGGTCCGGGCGCCGGCGCCTGCGGCGGCTTGAGCGCCTGCGGCTGTGTGGGAAGCGCCTGCGGCTGTGTGGGAAGCGCCTGCGGCTGTGTGGGAGACGATGGCCCGGGCGGCGTCGTCGGCGAAGCCGGGAGCGGAGCAGGAGCGGTATCCGCGCTCGGGTACTTGCGCTCCGGCGCGGCCGACGGCCTCTGCAGTGGCGTGCCGCCCTGCGCGCGCTTCTCGATGCCCTCGAGCCGGGAGACGAGCTCGTCGACGGGAACGAGCGGCTCGCGCTTCGCCATTCGCACCAACGCCATCTCGAAGAGCACCCGTGCGTGCGGGGAACGCGAGATCTCCTCCGCGGTCCGCGCAAAGAGCAGGAAAAGGCGGTCGAGGTCCTCGGGCGGGAGGGTCGTCGCCTGTGCCTCGGACTCCCGCCGCTCGGTCTCGGGAACGGGGAGCAGCTCCGGCCCTCCTCCGAGGCGCGCCACCACCAGGTTGCGCAGGTGCTCGAGGAAGTCACGCGCGAGGCGCGGGAGGTCTGCTCCCTTGCCGACCGCCTGGTCGAGCACGGAGATCGCGCCCTTCGCGTCGCCGCCCAGCACCGTGCGGGACAGGTCGAAGAGCAGCGCCCGATCCGTCAGGCCGAGGACCTCGACGACGAGACGCCCCGCGATGGGTCCCGCGGACAGCGCGACGACCTGATCGAGCAGCGACAGCGCGTCCCGCATGCTGCCTGCGGCTTCCCGTGCGACGAGCGAGACCGCGAGGTCGTCGGCCTCGAGGCCTTCCTTGATCAGGATCTCTCGCAGGCGCGCCTCGATCACCGCCTGCGGGATCAGTCGGAAATCGTACCTCTGGCAGCGAGAACGGACGGTTTCGGGCACCTTTTGCGCATCGGTCGTGGCGAACACGAACTTCACGTGCGCCGGGGGCTCCTCGAGGGTCTTGAGGAAGGCGTTGAACGCGCCCGGCGAGAGCATGTGGACCTCGTCGACGATGTAGACCTTGAAGCGGTCGCGCGCGGGCATGTACGGCAGGGACTCCTGCAGCGTGCGCACGTGATCGACTCCGGTGTTCGAGGCGGCGTCGATCTCGAGAACGTCGAGGTCTCGGCCGGCGAGGATCTCCTCGCACGCCGGACAGCGCCCGCATGGGTCGGGCGTGGGACCGGGCGCCGAAAGGCAGTTGAGCGCGCGGGCGAAGATCCTCGCGGTGGTCGTCTTGCCCACACCGCGGACCCCCGTGAACAGGAACGCGTGGGCCACGCGCCCCATCGACAGCGCGTTCTTGATCGTTCGCGAGACGTGCTCTTGCCCTACGAGGTCCTCGAACGTCTGGGGGCGATACTTGCGCGCGAGGACGAGGTAGGACACGCGACGAGACCCTAGCATACCCTCGCTACGTGCCCGCCCCCCTGCTCGTGGTCGTCGCTTACCCGCCCGAGCTGCGCGCGATTCCTGCGACGCTGAGGCGTGCACCGGGCGTCGCGGTGGCGGCGGTAGGCGTGGGCCCCGTCGCCGCCGCATCGGGAACGGCCGCGCTTCTCGATCGAGTCCGCCCGCGCGCCGTCGTGCTCGTGGGGACCGCCGGGGCCTATCCCGACGCGGGAATCGGCTGCGGGACAGCCTGCTGCGTCCGATCCGCACGGCTCGCCGACGGTGCGGCGACGATGGGCCTCGGGGCGATCCCGCGCTCCTCGGCGCGACCGATCCGATCGAACGCGCGCCTCCTTCGGATCCTCGGTGCCGCAGGGGCGACGGCGGCCGACGTCGCGACGCTCGTCGCGATCACGACGGACGATCGTCTCGCCGCCCGGCTCGGGCGCATCGCCGCAGTCGAGCACATGGAGACATTCGCCGTGGCTGCCGCGTGCCGGAGCGCGCGCGTGCCGTTCGCCGCGATCCTCGGCGTGGCGAACGTCGTCGGGCGGCGGGGACGGGCCCAGTGGAAGAGCGGAGAGGCCGCCGCGCTGCGATCGGTCCGGGCGGTCCTGGGTCGCGCGGCGATCAGCCTTCTGCGAACTGCGGGGTGACGAGCCGCTCGCACAGGCCCGCGAGGTGCGCCTCGGCGAGGACCTCCGAGATGGCCCGCCGCCCGTCGGGACCGTAGTCCAGCGTCCGTTCGTTCGCGTACATCGCGAGGTAGCGATCGAGCGTGGGACGGTCCAGGCGCGCCCTGGCAGCGACCGGAGAGGCGAGGATCGCGTCCATCGCGAGGTCCCGGTGCTCGAGCGCGTACGCGATGCTCCGGCCCAGCACGCGGGACGTCAGCGCCACGACGTCGGCGCCGAGTGCGCGGCGGATGACGTTCCCCCCGAGCGGAAGAGGCAGCCCCGTGCGCGTGTGCCAGGCCTCTCCGAGCTCGAGGATCCGGTGCAGCCCCCGCGACTCGAACGTGAGGCGCCCCTCGTGGATGAGCAGCGCCGCATCGACCGTTCCCGCCTGCAGGGCGTCGAAGACCGCTTCGTGCGGAGAGATGGGAAGCACGACGGGCGTGAACCGCGGCAGCAGGATCCTCAGGACGAGATACGCGGTCGTCCGCAGGCCCGGCACGCCGATGCGCGCCCCCTCGAGGACCACGTTCGACGCGGGCCGCATCGAGACGACGACCGGTCCGTACCCCTCCCCGACGCTCCCGCCGTGCGGCAGGAGCAGGTACCGGTCGGCGACCCGCGCGTACTGCGCGATCGAGATCGCGACGACGTCCGCTCCCTCGATCTCCGCGAGGGCGTTGAGCGCCTCCGTGTCAGCACGCACGACCTCGAAGGACAGACCCTCGGTGTCGATCCGGCCGGTGGTCGCCGCCCAGAACATGAAGGCGTCGTCGGCGTCGGGAGAGTGGGCGAGTCGGATGGACGTCACGCGTCGACGTCGATCGTGAGTCCCTCGTACGCGGCCTGCGTCGCGGGGAATGCTTCCTTCGCGCGGGCCGTCTTGCGATCGACCGCCTCGTCGTCCTGGTTCGGATCGTGGTGGAAGAGGACGAGGCGTCGGACCCCGGCCAGCTTGGCGATCTTCGCGCCCTCCATCATCGTGGAGTGGCCCCATCCGACCCTGGAACCCGCGCCGGTCTGGCCGAGATACTCCTCGGGCGTGTACTGCGCGTCGTAGACGAGGACGTCGGCGCCGCGTGCGAGATCGATCAGCTTCGCGCTCGGCTCTTCGTCGTGCTCGTTGTCGGTCGCGTACACGAGCGATCGGCCGTCGTGATCGATGCGGTAGGCGAAGACGCCTCCGGGGTGCTTCAGGCTCGTTCCGCGCACCGTGGCCCCGTCGCCCAGCTTCACGACCTCGCCCTCGGCGAGATCGTGGAAGGTCATCGTGGCGGCCATGTCGGCGATAGTCACGGGGAACGTCGGGCCATTCATCTGCCCCTTGAGCGTCTCCTCGAGAGTCTGGGTGACGTTGCGCGCGCCGTAGAGACAGAAGCTGTTGCCCTTCACGAAGGCCGGCGCGAAGAACGGAAAGCCCTGGATGTGGTCCCAGTGCACGTGGCTGAAGAACATCGCCGCGCGGACGGGCGTTTCCCGCAGAAGCTTCTCGCCGAGGAGCCGCAGGCCCGTTCCGCCGTCGAGGATCACGAGCTCGCTGCCGGCGCGGACCTCCACACAGCTCGTGTTTCCGCCGATCCGCACGGTCCTGGGACCCGGCGAGGCGATGCTGCCGCGGACTCCCCAGAAGGTCGCGCGGAACATGGAGGTCGGCATGCTACGGGCGGAGGTGGGGTGCGTCAATCGGCGACGCCGAAGAAACCTGCGTACGCCCGGTACGCGCTCCACAGGTCCAGTGTCGACAGGATTGGCATCGGAGTCCCGGGCCCGGCGATCGGGATGGACACGTCCATCGCGTCCAGGTCGAGCACTCCGATCTCTCGCGCCGGGCTCTCCCAGCCGCCGTCCGAGGAGATCTGGATCTGCGCGCCCGCGGAGTCGAAGGCGTCCAGGATCCGCCGGATGTAGCCGGGCAACGCGTCGTCACGGCGGGGGTTCACGGCGAAGCCGCGCCCCACGACGCCGCCGACATTCGCCGCGACGAGCGCGCTCGACCGCGCGAGCGCCGCGCGCACCGTCCGTTCCGGTGCGGACCCTCCCGCGGTCGCCGACAGGATGCGGCCGAGGACGAGGGGAACGACGGGACGCATCCCGGAAGAGCCGCCGGATTCGACGCCGATGACGACGGCCGTGCGGCGGGGCACGCCCGCTGCGATCGCGTGCAGCGCCGCGAACAGGTTCGCCGCGTGCCCGTGCCCGTATCCGCCGACCAGCGCCTCGTCGACGCCCAGAAACGAAGGCGGTGTTGCCGGGACGAGGCTCCACTCCCCGTGCTCGAAGGCGTCGGGGCCGATCCGGTAGCGGGTCTCGAGGGCCGAGTACAGCGTGCGGGCGAGCCGCTCCTCCGGCGAACCCTCGCCGGTCTGGGTCGACGCCGCCACCGCGTCGAGTCCCTCGCCGTCGATGATCCTCTCCGCCTGCGCGCGCGCGGCGAGGTGCGGAAGGAGATCCGGGATCACGAAGACCGGATCGGTCGGATCGGTGCCGAGGGAAATCTCGGCCGGGTCGCCCTCCGCGCGGACCACGTGGCCGTGAAGGGCGAGCGGGTGCGACAGCCACTCGCGCATGTCGATCTCGCCGTGGAAGTGTGTGTCGAGCAACAGGACTCCCGAGCCGGCGAAGGCGGGCCGCGGCTTGAGGTCCACGCGCGGGGAGTCCATCGCGACGACGACGACGTCGAAGCCGGCTTCGGGCGGCGAACGCCCCATCACGAACGCCGCGAAATCCTTCTCCCCGACGCGCGTGACCCAGCGCGAACCGGGGTGCAGCGTGGCGCCCTCTGCGAGCAAGGCGAACCCGTGACCTCCCGCCCACCCGACGAGGGTCCCGGCCGTCCGACGGGGAGTCGCACATCCGCGCAGGGCGCCGAGGTACTCACGGGCGAACGCGCGGACCTCGCGACGATCGGACGGCGAGGTGGCTTCCCAGCCGGTCGATCGACGATGGGCCAGCCCAGGGTCGGCGGGCGGCGGCGCGGCGGGCACGCAGCCGACGGCCGCCGCCGCCAGCAGCACGGGGGCCCAGATCCTCCTGGAAAGGGACACGCCGGGGACTGTACCGCCTCGGGGGCCATCGGGGTGATCCCCCAGGAATATCGCCCCCCCCCGGACAGTCATTAGATCCGGTGCTGGACGTCGTCCGTCGACGCTGCTGGAGGAAGTCATGAAGACCAGAACTGCAATCCTCGGTTGGGTCGTTGCGGCCGCCCTGACGGTCGGGTACGGGCTGGGATCCCTGCGGGGATTCCCGAGCGCCCACGCCCAGGTCGACGTCGAGGACAGCTCCGAGCCGCGGCCGCTGCGGGCGGGGGCGGCCGCGGACGCACAGAGGCTCAGCGACGGGTTCGCCGACGTCGCGGAACGCGTGTCGGGGTCCGTCGTGCAGATCGACGTGAATGCCGTCGGCCGCCACGGCCGGCACCTTCACCGCCGCAAGGGCATGGGATCGGGGTTCCTCTTCGACCGGGAAGGGCACATCCTGACGAACCACCACGTCGTCGCGGGTGCGAGCAGCGTGAAGGTGACGATGCAGGACGGACGGACGCTGTCCGCCCGGGTGGTCGGTTCGGATCCCGCCCTCGACGTCGCGGTTCTCGTCGTGGAAGGCAGGCGGCTGCTCCCGCTCCCGCTCGGACGGTCCGAGGACGCGCGTGTCGGCGAATGGGTGATCGCGGTCGGCAGTCCGTTCGGCCTGGATCACACCGTGACCGCCGGGGTGCTCTCGGCGAAGGGCCGTCACGGCATCGGCATGGGCAGCCTCGGCGACTTCCTGCAGACGGACGCCGCGATCAACCCCGGCAACTCGGGAGGGCCGCTCGTGAACCTGCGCGGAGAGGTGATCGGGATGAACAGCATGATCTTCGGTCGCGGGGCTGGGCTGGGCTTCGCGATTCCGATCGAGATGGTGCAGGACTCGGCGCAGCAGCTCCTCGCGGCGGGGCGCGTCGAGCGCGCCTGGCTCGGTTCGGGACTCGACGATCTGCAGCCCGACCTGGCGCGCGCGCAGGGCGCACCGGAGGGCGCCCGGGCCTTCCTCGCCAGCATCGAGGAAGGCGGTCCCGCGGCCCTGGCGGGCTTGCAGGCCGGCGACGTCGTCGTCTCGATCGAGGGCGACAGCGTCCGGGATTCCAGGCAGCTCGTCCGACGCATCCTGCAGCACCGGCCCGGCGCGCGCGTGACGCTCGTCGTGGTCCGCGAGGGTCGCACGACGGAGATTGCGGTCGTGCTCGGGAGCCGTCCGACGAACGACTGAACCGCGTACACTCCGGCGGTGATCGCAGTCCACACGTTCCGGCCCGGCAAGGGGTACGCGCGATTCGAGACCGTCGCCGCGGTGCACGACTCGCTTGCCGATCCGGCGTGCGTCTTCTTCGTGGACCTGGAGACGCCCACGCCCGACGAGGAGAAGGTGCTGCGGGAGGTATTGCCTTTTCACCCCCTGACCGTAGAAGACGTCCTCGAGGATCACAGCCTTCCGAAGGTCGAGGACTTCGACGACTACCTCTACGTGGTGGTCCACGGCATCGAGCCCGGGGAGAAGGCGACGGACTTCGAGCTGAAGGAGCTCGATCTGCTGCTGGGCGACCGGTTCCTCGTGGCGCACCGTCGCCGTCCGTTCCGGTCGGTCGCGGCGGTCGTCGAGGAGTTCCCGCGCCGCTGCGACCACGTGCTCAAGAACCCCGTCGAGACCTTCCACGCGATCCTCGACCGGCTCGTCGACCACTTCCTGCCGCTGATGGATCGTCTCGACGCCGAGATCGAGGAGCTCGAGGACGATGTTCTGAACCGCCCGGGCCCCGTCGTGCTGCGTCGGATCATCGAGTTCAAGCGCAGCCTGCAGCGCCTCCGGCGCGCGGCGGTCCACCAGAGGGAAATCCTCTTTCGACTCTCCCGGGGCGAGTTCCCGCGCATCTCCGGCGATCGCGTCGCCTACTTCCGGGACGTCCACGATCACTTCCTTCGGGTGACGGACCTCGCCGAGGGCTACCGGGAGCTCGTGACCTCCGTCCTGGACGCCTACCTGTCGACGACGTCCAACCGGATGAACGAGATCATGAAGTTCCTGACGCTCATCTCCACCGTCATGTTGCCGCTGACGTTCATCGCCGGGGTCTACGGGATGAACTTCGACCTCATGCCCGAATTGCGATGGAAGCTCGGCTACGCCTTCGCCCTGGGCCTGATGGCCGCGACCGCCGTGGGCCTGGTATGGTACTTCCGTCGGAAGCGATGGATGTGAGAGCCGCCTGCGCCTTCGCGATCGTGCTGTGCCCCGCGTCCGCGGGCGCGCAGGACGCCGGACCCGACGCGGCGCCGGATGCGGCGCCCGACGCCGGGTTCGACGCGGGCGAGCAGGACTCGGGTCCGCCGGGATCGTGCGCGACGGACGACGACTGCCTGTCCGGAACGCGGTGCATCGACGGCCTCTGCGGAGTCTGCGACGAGGGCGACTCGCGCGCGTGCGACGAAGGGTGTGGGCCTGGCACGCAGGGCTGCAACTACGACACGCGCTCGTGGGGACAGTGCGCGCCCGCCGGAGCGGTCGAGTGCCTCGTCGGCGACCGGCAAGAGTGCGACCACCCCTGCGGGCCGTTCGCGGGGGGGCCGGGCTACCAGCCGTGCAATCCGGCGAACTGCACGTTCGACGAGGAGTGCCTTCCGCTCGATGCGATCGAGTGCCTTCCGGGGCGGACGGCTTCGTGCGTGACGGACACGAACCTCTGCACGGGAAACCGCGTGTGCACGGACGTCTGCGAGTTCGGCGATTGCCTGCCCGACCCGTCCCTGTGTGACTGCACGGGACCGAACGGTCCGTGCTGCGGGAACGGCACGAAAGAGGCCGACGAGGAATGCGACGGCGAGGACACCTGCGGCACCGATTGCCGGTGGACCGAGGCGCGTCCGTTCCGGTCGTGCGCGTGCCGCGCCCCGGCCCAGGGCGCACCGGCGCCCGCCCTCCCGATCGTAGCGGCGCTCGCCGCCCTCGCGATCCTCCGCCGACGGAGTAGGTAGTTGGCGAACGACGCGCACGAAGAGTTGCTCGAGGAAGCGACGCGCACCCCCGGGTGGCTCCCGCTCGTGGGTCTCGCGCTCTTCTTCGCCGCGGCCGTGTGGCTCGTCGTCGGGTCGGAGGCGCCGGACGTCACGCTGGAGGTGGTTCCCGCAGCGGACGCTGGCGCCGCGAACTGACTACTGAAACACCCACACGATCGCGACGACCGATCCGCCGAGGACGAGCACGCCGATCGTCACGACGATCCACTCTCCGACGGACGTTCCTCGCCGGACCGTCCTGCGGGGAGAGGCGGCCGGCGCCTCCGCGGGCGCGACCGGGGGGGGCTCGATCCCTTTCGAGGAGGATCCGGCAGCCCGCACGCTCCGATCCTCTCCGAAGGAAACGTCCGCCGGGCCCGGTCCGACCCCGCGAACGCGCGTGTCCGGAATGCCGACCTCGGGCAGCGGCGCGTCGGCTTCCATACGTGCGAGCTGCGCGAGGTAGGCCTCCGCCGGGTCCTCGAAGACCAGCCGCGTCGAACCGACGAGGATCTCGTCGCGGTCCCGCAGTGGCCGTTCGCGCACGGGCTCGTCGCCGACACGAGTCGGGTTCTTCGCGCCGAGGTCGGCGATCGTAACGCCGTCCCAGTCGCGCCGGATCTCGCAGTGACGCCTCGACAGGTCGGCGTCGTCGATCGCGACGTCGCAATCCTCCCCCCGCCCGATGACCACCACCGCGGGAACCGCGGCGAGGTCGATTCGCTCGCCTGCGCGCGGCCCGTTGAGGAAGACGAGGCGCGGGGGGGCGCCGCCCGGGCCCAGGGCGCCGAGTGCGTCCTGCAGCATCCGGCGCGCCATGGCGGCCGTGCGCGCCGCCGTGTGCGCACCCTCCATCGCGGCGCCTGCGCGGAACGACACCTCGAAGCCGCACAGGCCGATCGCATCGCCTGCGCGCAGGAGCTTGGGGCGCCCGTGGACGAGGGCCCCTCCGTTGACGGTCGTTCCGTTCGTGCTGCCCGGGTCGACGATCAGATAGTCCTGTCCTTCGAGTCGGATGACGCAGTGGACCTCGCTCACCGCCGCGTGCGGCAACCGCAGGTCCGCCGCCGGGCTGCGGCCGATCGAGACCCTCTGCTGGTCGAAGGTCAGGGCGTACTCGCCCTTGCCACCCGGCGGCCGGACCACGAGGCGGATGGCCATCGGTCGGGTTCAGAAGACGTAGTAGGTCAGGGAGAGGCCGACCGAGAGGATGTCGGGAGCGACTTCTGCATCGGCGTCGTCGCACTGTCGCGTCGGGCCGGTGCCGCCACCTCCGCCGCCTCCGCCCCCTCCTCCGTACCCTTCGCCGTAGCCGTAGTAGTAGTAGGGAGGGTCTTCCTCGGGGATCACGACGCACGCTCGTGACACCGTGGTCCAGTACCAGCGCACGTGGGGTCCGATTCGAACCGCGTTCGACACTCGGATCTCCGCACCGAAGCCCGCGACGGGCACGACGCCGAAGTCGAGCTCGTACTCGGTCGCGCTGCTCGCTCCGTCCGGCTCGATCTTGAGCGTTCCGCCCCCGGAGCCGACGCCGACCGACGCCCATCCGCGCAGGCGACCCGACTCGAGCACGCCTCGCGCCTCGGCGCCGAAGAGTCCGAACTCGCCGTCGTTCTCGTCGATCTCGTCCTCGACGCTGTCCGGGACGGCGGCCCGGACGGCGTTGTAGTGGCCGAAGAGCTGGACCGCGAAGTTCGGCACGATCGTGTAGCCGAGATTCACGAGGACTCCGAAGCCTCCGGCGACGTCGAACTCTTCGGCGACGGTGTCGACCGTCACCGTCACCGTCGTCCCCCCGAAGGGGTCCGTCGCGACGAGGCTCCCGCCCAGGTAGAAGCCCTCCACGACGGGCCTCGGCGGCGGCTCCGGAGGCGCCTGGGGAAGTGCCGGGAGCGGTCGCGGCACGACGTAGATCACCTGCGGCGCCGTCGGCGCCGCAGGGATCGGCGCGGGGACGGACTCGGGCGCGGCGGCGGGCGCGGTGGCGGGAACGATGGGAGGCGGTGCGGGATCCGTTGGGGGCGCGGTCTCGGGCGGCGTCTGCGCGAGGGCGACCTGCCCCGACAGCGCCGGCACCACAGCGAAGATCACCGTGAAGATCGCCGCGAGGATCGGGTTTCGCGTCATGGCGACCACGTGGCGCCCACGCCGAGGAACGCCATGTCGGGGACCACCGAGTCGTTCGTGTCGGGAGACGAGTCGCAGTCGCGGTTCAGGTCGGTGCCCTCTTCCTGGACGACGCAGACTTCGTCGACGGACGTGAAATACCACCGCAGCCACGGACCGACGCGCAGGCCCTTCGCGACACGGGCCTCGATCCCGAAGGCGACGATCGGCATCACGTCGAAGTCGATCTCGAGGCCGGTCGTCCTCCCGCCTTCGTCCTCGGCCTCGCCCTTCGCTCCGCCACTGCCCATTCCGAGGGATGCCCAGCCGTTCAGGCGACCGTCTCCCATCACCATCCGCACGTCCGCACCGACGAGACCGACGTTCCCGCCGTTCGATCTGACCGTGCCCTCGTCCGCCGTGCGCAGGGCGAGGGAGGTCCGGTTCCAGTGGCCGAAGGCCTCGATCACGATGAACGGGCCGAGCGCCCATCCCACGGTCAGGGCCGTGCCGATTCCCTCCGACAGGCCGACCGCGTTTCCCCCGCCCCACGGCGCCCCTACTCCCGCGGCCAGCCCGAGGACGAACCCGCCGAGGCCGGGCCGCGGGCCCGGAGGCGCGGGGGGGGGCGCCGGTCTCTCCCGATCGAGCTCGAGCGGGTCGACGTAGATCACGACCGGCCGTGGCTGCGCCGGGGGCAGCGCGAGCGGCAGCTCCGGCAGGGCCGCCGGCGCCGCGGTCACGGCGGGATCCGCCGGGGCGGGTGGCGCAGGCTCCGCGCTCTGGGCGTGTGCCGCGCGGGCGAGCGCAAGCATCGAGACAATGGCGAGAGCCGGCAGCGAGGTCCACATCCCCGGGTGAATCCTAATCCCTCTGGCCCTCCCGGGTCACGCGTGCGAGCAAGGCACGCGCCTCGGCGTGCGAGGGTGACAGCGCCAGAGCCCGCTGTGCCAGGCGGGCGGCTTCTTCGAAGCGCCCTTCTGCTTCGCGGAGGGTCGCCAGCACGAAGAGAGCGCGCGCGCTGCCCGGTGCCCGGGCGAGCAGCGCCTCGATCTCGACCTCGGCGCCGACACGGTCCCCGACGAGCGCCCTTGCCACGGCGAGCTGGACCGATATCTCGGGGTCCGCCGGCGCGCGCCTCTTGGCTTCCTCCAGCTCGAGGAGGGCGCCTTCGGCGTCGCCGCGGCGCAGCCGCACTTGCCCACGGACGCGCAGCGCAGTCGCCGCCGCCGGATCGATCTCGAGCGCGCGGTTCGCGGCGTCCATCGCCTCGTCGTCTCGTCCGCAGAGGTACGAGGCCCAGGCGAGGCCCTCGTGCGCCTGGGCCGATCGTGGCTGCAACTCGGCGAGCAGCTCGTACTGCTCGCGGGCCTCGGCGGCGCCGCCACGGCCCACCTGGACCCGCGCGAGGTTCGCGCGGCCGTTCGCGAAGCCGGGATTGACGCGGACGGCGCGACGGAAGGCCTTCTCCGCGCCGGCTGGGTCGCCGTGCCGCAGGCGAAGGACGCCGAGGTTGTTCCAGGCCTCCGCGAAGTCCTCCCGTACGTCGATCGCCCTGACGAAGAACCGCTCGGCCATGGCCAGCCGGCCCCGACGCATCGCGACCAGGCCCAGGTTGTTCCAGGGTTCGCTGAACGTGTCGTTGTACTCGGACGCCAGCCGGAAACGCGCTTCGGCCTCGTCGAGCCGCCCCCGGGCCAGATGCTCGACGCCCGCAGCGTTGTGGCGGATCGCCTCCCGGTGTAGGGAGGCGCCGCCGCACCCGAGGATTCCGATCGCCAGGAAGACCGGCCGCACGCTCCCGTTATCGGTCAAGCCCTGAAGAAGTTGCGCGCCGGACCGTTTCGATCCGGGCGGTCCGTCCGTCCGTCTCCACGACGACCGCTCCCTGCCGGTCGGTCCGCAGCACGGTGGTCCCCGCGCCCTCCCACCTGCGCACGACCTCCGGCGCCGGGTGGCCGAAGCGGTTGCGGCGCCCGGACGAGATCACGGCGACGTGAGCGCCGGCAGCGCTGACGAGTGCGGGCCCGCTGGACGTGCGTGACCCGTGGTGGGGTACCTTGACCACGTCCGCGCGGACGTCCCGAGCCTGCAGCCACGATTCGCCGGCCGCCTCGACGTCGCCGGGGAAGAGGAAACGGACGTCGCCCACCTCGAGCCGGACGACCAGCGAGTTGTCGTTCGGGCCCCAGCCCGTGTCGTGTGCCGGGCACGGTCCGAGCACGTCGAGCCGCGCTCCCCCGATGAACCGCGGTCGGCCGCACAGGTCTGCCGGGCCGAGGACCCGTGCGCCCCGTCCCCGGACTCGCCGCAGGATCGCCGCGTGCACCGGGTCGAGACCCTCGGCTTCGCCCTGGCCGTTGTCCCACAGATCCCGCACCGGGTGCCGACCGAGCACGGCCGGCAGGCCCCCGAAGTGGTCCGGGTGCGGGTGCGAGAGCACGACGATCTCGATCGGGCCGACGCCGCGGGCTTTCAGATACGGTGCCACCTCCCGCTCGCCGACGTCGAGCGCCGTTCCGGGCAGACCCCCCGCGTCGATCAGGATTTCTCGCGCACCCGGCAGCTCGACGAGGGCCGCGTCGCCCTGACCGACGTCCAGGAACGTCACGCGGGTCGTGGTGCGCAAGCGCGGCGCGACGTGCGCCGCCGCAGTCGGCGCCGCGAGGGCGACCGCGAGGATCGCCGCGATCGGCCGCAGCCTCCCCAGCACGGCCCACGCCACGACGGTCGCCGTCCAGAGGATCGCGACCGCCAGCCCTGGCATCGGCACGTCGAGCGAGGCGCCGGGGATGCCCCCGAGCAGATCGAGACACGCCACGAGACCTTCGGAGACGGCCGCGATCGGACCCGCCATCCAGGCGGCCGGGGCGCCGACGAGGACGAGGACGGACCACAACAGGCTCGCGGGCAGGAGCACCAGGCTCGTCGCGGGAACGCCGACGAGGTTCGCGACCACCGATGACGGAGTCGCCAGGCCGAAGTGGTGCGCTACGAGCGGCGCCGTTCCGAGCGTCGTGGCGACGTTCGCCGCGAACGCGGAGCGCAGAAGGCGCCCCGCCCGGGCGGGCAGGTCCGTTCGCGGCGGCACGAGGTCGTCGGCGTCGCTGTTGCGTCCCAGGAGTCGCTCGATGGAGGGCGTCAGGAGGTAGAGGGCAAGGACGGCAGCGTACGAAAGTTGCAGTCCCGGATCGAACAGCGAGCCCGGGTCCCAGGCGACCTGCACGACGGCTGCGACCGACAGGGCCGCCACGGATGCCTGGGCGCGGCCGAGCGCCCGGCACAGCAGGACGACGGTGGCCATCAGGCCTGCGCGCACCGCCGAGGCGCCGGCCCCGGCGAAGGCCGTGTAGACGGCGATCGCTGGGACCGTGGCGAGCGCCGCCGCGCGCCCGACGTCCGTCCGGCGCCCGAGGGCCGAGAAAAGAAGAAGCGCGCGCAGTCCTCCGAAGACCACGAAAGAGAAGAGGACGACGTGCAGCCCCGACACGGCGAGCAGATGGGAGGTGCCCGTCCCCCGGAACGCGGCCTTCGTGACCGGGGCGAGGCTGGCCGTCTCTCCGAGGACGAGGGCGCGCACCACGCCGCGCGACGGCTCGCGGAAATCCGCGTCGAGCGCCGATCTCACGCGCGCGCGCATCGGCTCCACGAAACCGAGGACTCGGCGACCTCTCTCCATCCGCACGAATCCGAACTCCGCCCGTGAGACGGCGTCCACTCCCGCTCTGCGCATGCGCAAGGCGCGGTCCTCGTTGCCCGGGTTCGCGAAGCCGTCGGGGGGGCGCAACGTCGTTCGGAACGCGATCCTGTCGCCGGGGGCGAGAACGGGCGCCGAGGGGGCGGAGATCTCGGCGTGGACCCCTCCCGTGTCGACCGGCACGGTCACTCCCCAGGGCGTGTGACGCGGCGGACCTCGGACCACCCCGGCGAAGAGGCCCTCCGACTCGCGAACGGCGGCCGCCGATGCCGGGACCGAAGCCGCTCCGACGAGCAGGGCCGCGACGAGGAGCAGCCGGGCCCGCCACCGTGAAGGAGGGAGGCAGGCGTATCCGCCGATTGCACTGGCACCGAGCAACGACGTCCACGGCCAATCCGTACCGGCCTGGAAGCCGAGTGCGACGCCCAGGCAGAAGGCGGCGGCATGATGGACGACGGGAGGCACGGGCCGTCGCATGAGCAAGCCAAAGGCCAGCAATGGCACCAGAGATCATTGAAGAAACAGGCTGCAAAGCGGCGGAACGGCGTACTACGCCGGCGTACCTTCGCCGTTGACAGTAGCCAGGTGCTGCACTAAACCTAACGTACACGTAAGGGTTAGGGTCAATGAGCGCACAGGGCCAGATTCACCTCGCCGTCGCCCCCGAGAAGGAGGGCGCCGAACTGCTGCGCGTCGGCGACCTCGCGCGAGCGGCGGGAAAGACCGTACGGGCGATTCACCTGTACGAAGAGCTGGGTCTGCTCGAGACGGCCTCGCGCAGCCCGGGCGGCTTCCGCCTGTATCACGGCGACGCGGCGGTGCGCGTCCGCTGGATCGGCAAGCTGCAGGAAATGGGGTTCACGCTCGCGGAGATCCAGTCGATCGTGCGCTCGTACGCCGACAGCCGCAGCGCGCCCGGCGCGATGGTGCGCCTGCGAGAGGTGTACGCCGTCAAGCTCCGCGAGACCGACGAGCACCTCGCGCGCATCGAGGGGCTGCGCGCCGAGCTCGTGGCGAGCCTGCGCTACCTCGACACCTGCGAGACCTGCGACCCGGTGCGCCTGCTCGACGCCTGCGCGAGCTGCGATCTGCACGACTGCAACGATCACGCGCCCGAGCTCGTCGCGGGCGTCCGGAAGAGAGCCCGATGACGCCCAAGCTGCCCATCTTCATGGACTACCACTCCACGACGCCCGTCGATCCGCGCGTGATGGAGGAGATGATCCCGTGGTTCACGACGCGGTTCGGCAACGCCGCGAGCCGCAACCACCCCTTCGGCTGGGAAGCCGAGAAGGGCGTCGAGATCGCGCGGCAGCGCATCGCGGCGCTGATCGGGGCATCGAGCGACAAGGAGATCGTCTTCACGAGCGGCGCGACGGAGAGCGACAACCTCGCGCTCAAGGGCGTGGCCGACTTCTACAAGGAGAAGGGGAACCACCTCATCACCGCGAAGACCGAGCACAAGGCGATTCTCGACACGTGCAAGCGGCTCGAGCGGCAGGGATGCACCGTGACGTACCTGGACGTCGATCGGCAGGGGATCGTCGCGCCCGAGAAGGTCGCAGCCGCGATCACGGACAAGACGATCCTCGTCTCGATCATGCTCGCGAACAACGAGATCGGCGTGGTCCAGCCGATCCGCGAGATCGGCAAGATCTGCCGCGAGCGGGGCGTCCTGCTCCACACGGACGCGGTGCAGGGCGTGGGAAAGGTGCCGTTCCACGTCGACCACGACTTCGTCGATCTCGCGTCGCTGACCGCGCACAAGATCTACGGCCCGAAGGGCGTCGGCGCGCTCTACGTCCGCAGGTCCAAGCCCCGGGTCCGGATCTCGCCGATCCTCGACGGAGGAGGCCACGAGCGCGGGATGCGGTCGGGGACCCTCGCCGTCCCGCTCATCGTCGGCTTCGGCAAGGCGTGCGAGATCCTGATGAACGAGGGGGTCGAGGAGTCCGCGCGGCTCGCGCGCCTGCGCGACCGGCTCCAGGCGAAGATCTTCGCCGAGCTCGACGAGGTGTACCTCAACGGGCACCCCGACCACCGGCTTCCCGGCAACCTCAACATCTCGTTCGCCTACGTCGAGGGCGAGGCGATGATGATGGCGATCAAGGACGTCGCGGTCTCCTCGGGAAGCGCCTGCACGAGCGCGAGCCTCGAACCGTCGTACGTCCTGCAGGCGCTCGGCCTCGGGCACGACCTCGCGCACTCGTCGATTCGCTTCGGCCTCGGCCGGTTCACGACGGAAGAGGAGATCGACTACGTGGCCGACCTCGTGATCCTGAAGGTGAAGAAGCTTCGCGAGATGTCCCCCCTCTACGAGATGGCGAAAGAGGGGATCGATCCGAATTCCGTGGAGTGGGGCACGCAGGCACACTGAACGGTCGCACCGAGAGGAAGAGGGCCCATGGCGTACAGCGAGAAGGTCATCGAGCACTACGAGAACCCGCGCAACGTCGGCAGCCTCGACAAGAGCGCGGACGACGTCGGCACCGGCGTGGTCGGGGCCCCCGCGTGCGGCGACGTGATGAAGCTGCAGATCCTGGTGGACGACGCGACCGGCCTCATCAAGGACGCGAAGTTCAAGACCTTCGGGTGCGGCAGCGCGATCGCGTCCTCGTCGCTGGCGACCGAGTGGATCAAGGGCCAGACGCTGGAGCAGGCCGCGTCGATCCGGAACACGGACATCGTCAAGGAGCTGTCGCTTCCGCCCGTGAAGATCCACTGCTCCGTGCTCGCCGAGGACGCCATCAAGGCGGCGGTCGCGGACTACAGGAAGAAGCAGGCGGCGCGCCGCGCGGGAACCAAACAGGAAAAGGACGAGGCGCAGGCATCCGCGGCGAAGTGACGATGGCGATCGGGATCTCCGACAGCGCGGTCGTGAACACCCGCAAGCTCCTCGAGAAGCGGGGAACGCCGAATTCGGCGATTCGCCTCGGCGTCCGCGGTGGCGGTTGCTCGGGACTGCTCTACTTCCTCGAGTACACGGACGACGCGCCCCGGCCGACCGACAAGATCTTCGAGAAGGACGGACTCAAGGTCTACATCGATCCGAAAAGCATCCTCTACCTCGACGGCTCCGAGCTGGACTACGTCAACACCGTGCTCGAGAGCGGCTACAAGTTCCGAAACCCGAACGAGAAGTCCAACTGCGGCTGCGGCGTGAGCTTCTCGGTCTGAGGTCACTCTCTACCCATCCAACTATGCGATTTCATTACGTTCCTCAGGTTTCGTGACCGGGAATCGCGCGACGGGTTGCCAGAGTCGAGCGCCATCGAAGCTCGATTCCCGGTCACGAAACCTGAGGAACGTAATGAAATCGCATAGTTGGATGGGTAGAGAGTGACCTCAACCCGATGAACGCCTTCGAACGGCTGGGGCTCGAGCCTCGGTATGCGATCGACCTCGCCGCCGTCGAGAAGGCGTACCGGGAGTTGCAGCGGCAGATGCACCCCGACCGGTTCGCGAAGGCCGACGCGAAGACCCGGATGCACGCGGCGGCCCGCGCGATCGAGTTGAACGACGCGTACCGGATCGTGCGCGATCCGCTCCGGCGCGCGGAGGAGCTCCTGCGCTTGCGGGGCGTGATCTTCGCGGAGACCTCGGGTCCCAAGGTATCGCCGGCCTTCCTGTCGGAGGTTCTCGACCTGCGCGAGGCCCTTGCCGATGCGAAGTCCGCGGGCGACGTTGCCCGCGTGACCGCGCAGTCCGACGACGTCCGGAGCCGCTACGGAGCGGCCGAGTGCGACCTGACCGAGGCGCTCGGCGATCCGCGTGGAGACGTCGGCCGGCTCGCGGACTCGTTCGTGCGCCTCAAGTACTTTCACCGGTTTCTCGAGGAAGCCGACGCGATCCTCGCGGACGCACTCGATGCCGGCGCGGCGGAGCGCTGACCTTGGCCCTCCTGCAGATCCACGATCCGAAGGCGCCCGCGGCGCGGCCCGTCGGGATCGATCTGGGCACGACGAACTCGCTCGTGGCGTACGTCGAGCACTGCAACCCGATCGTCGTCGACGACCCGCCGCACGGCGCGCTGCTGCCG
>Ga0247727_10000546_pt1 | contig 92014 bp, 75 predicted proteins | sample WisWelCaveWW1625_FD_202498 | JGI IMG/M metagenome (GOLD analysis project Ga0247727, IMG submission 202498) | Biofilm microbial communities from Wishing Well Cave, Virginia, United States - WW16-25 | ecosystem: Environmental > Aquatic > Deep subsurface > Groundwater > Cave microbial mat | place... | reverse complement strand
CCACTTCGGCGCGGGCTCGGGCGGGACGTCCTTCCTGGTGGTGTACCCTGATCAGCAGGTGAGTGCCGTGGTGCTCGCGAACCTGGGGCACGCCAAATTCCCCATGAACCGCCTGCTTGGCGTTGTAAGCCCGTTTGTCGGCGACCCGGTGGGCCCTTGGGCGTGGATTGTCGCCGTGAGCGCCTTCGGTGCTTCGATGGTTCTGCTCCTGCGCCGGAAAGCCAACACCCAGACCGCTCAAGGACAACCGGGGGCGGGAGACCAGGGCGTGCCTTGACTACTGGGCGCTCGATCCCGGCTGGAGGCCTAACAGCCGGTTGCAGCGGACGGCGCTGCGCGCCACAGTTGATGCCGGGCGTTAGGAAGACACCGCCCAGGGACTTGGTAGTCTAAATGAGCAGGAGTCAGTGCTCATCATAGAAAGGGAGAACAAACGTGACGGTGCTCAACACCATCGGCCGAACGAGGCTCATTCCACTCCAGCACATAGTCCCGGCGGAGAGCGCCAGGATTCTAGTCAAACTGGAATACGAAAATCCGACGGGGAGCATGAAGGACCGTATGGCGCTCGCGATGGTTGAGGCGGCCGAGGCCGACGGGCGGCTGCGGCCGGGTGGTTCGGTGGTTGAGTACACGGGTGGAAGCACGGGCGTATCGCTCGCCTTCGTGTGTGCCGCGAAGCGCATCCCTCTTCAGATCGTGACATCGGAGGCATTCAGCAAGGAGAAACGGGACCACATGACGGCGTTGGGTGCTCGGATCACACTTGTCGCCAGCCCAACCGGCGGGACGACAAAGGCTCTAACTCTCGAGATGATCGAGACTGCAAGAAGACTCGCCTCCGCTCCCGGGTGCTGCTGGACGGATCAGTTGAACAATGCTGATCAACTGCCCAGTTACGAGCGGATGGGCGAGGAGATATGGGAGCAGACCAACGGGCAGGTTGGCGCCTTCGTCCAGAGCGTCGGAACTGCCGGATCATTGCGGGGGATCTCCACGCGCCTTCGAGTCCATAACGAAGCAGTGCATATCGTCGCGGTAGAGCCCGCCGAGTCGGCTGTGTTGTCGGGCGGGCCGAGCGGGTCTCACAAGATCGAAGGCACCGGCGCTGGGTTCATCGTGCCGTTATGGACCGGAACCCTCGCTGACGAGATCCAGGCAGTATCTACTCAGGAAGCGATGGCGACTGCCCGGCGCCTCGCCCGGGATGAGGGCATCTTTGCAGGCACCTCCACGGGAGGAAACGTTGCGGTGGCGTTGCGGGTCGCCGAGCGTCTGGGGCCTGGCCAAACAGTAGTCACTGTGGCGGTTGATTCGGGGATGAAGTACCTAAGCACGGCGTTGTATGCCCACACATGAGAGCGGGGCTTCTCTGAATCTGTCGCCGAAGATGCCGCGCTCGTCTCGCTCGAAAACCTCGTCTGGCGGGTCACGCACGGCCTCGATATCGCGCCCGGCGAGCGGACTATGCGCGGGTGATACTGGAGACACGCCTGCGCGAGGCGCTGGGGCGGCTCAACCCTCTGATTCCCGTGCGGAAGCGTTGGAGGATGCCTTCCGGCGGCTGACGCGGCCCGAAGGCGCGGAGCGCCCCGGCCTCGCCTTGTGATCGGCCGACCCTCACCCTCGCGATCAGCCGCCTTCGCCCCCCTCCTTGCCCTCACTCAAAGTTATGAGTAAAATTACTCAACATGATGAGTAAATCGTCAACCCCCGCGTTCCAGCGGGAATACGCCGCGACCCTGGCCGCGCGCCTGAAGGAGCCGCGGCGCCTGCTGCAGGTGGTCGCCGGGTCGCGTCAGGTCGGCAAGACCACCCTCGTCGAGCAGGTGCTGGCGGGCCTGAAGCGCCCCAAGGTTTTCGTCTCCGCGGACGAGCCCGCCTTGCGGGATGCGGCCTGGCTCGCAGCGCAATGGGAGCGCGCACGGCTCGCGGCCACGACGGGCGGCAAGCGCGGCGTCATCCTCGCGCTGGACGAGGTGCAGAAGATCCCCGGCTGGTCGGAGACGGTGAAGCGGCTGTGGGACGAGGACACGCGCGAGCGCCTGCCGCTCTCCGTGGTGCTCCTCGGCTCGGCGCCGCTCCTCGTGCAGCGCGGTCTGGCGGAGAGTCTCGCTGGGCGCTTCGAAATCCTGCACCTGCCGCACTGGTCGTTCGCCGAAATGCGCGAGGCGTTTGGCTTTTCGATCGAGCAGTACCTGTTCTTCGGCGGCTATCCGGGCGCGGCGCCGCTTGCCCATGATCCCGCGCGCTGGCGGCGCTACGTGCTCGATGCGCTGGTCGAGACCACGATCTCCCGCGACGTGCTGCTGCTCACCCGCGTGGACAAGCCGGCGCTGCTGCGGCGGCTGTTCGACCTGGGTTGCCGCTATTCGGGGCAGGTGCTCTCGTACACCAAGATGCTGGGCCAACTCCACGACGCCGGCAACACCACCACGCTCGCGCACTATCTCGATCTCCTCGCCGGCGCCGGCATGCTCGCGGGCATTCCCAAGTTCGCTGGGCAGGCGGTGCGCAGCCGCGGGTCGAGCCCCAAGTTGCAAGTGCTGAACACCGGGCTGATGACGGCGCAGGCGGGACTCTCGCCGGCGGAGGCGCGCGCCGATCGGGAGTTCCGGGGGCGGCTGGTGGAATCGGCGGTCGGCGCGCATCTGGCCAACGCGGCGGCCAGGGGCGTTTGCGAGCTCTTCTACTGGCGCGAGCGCAATCGCGAGGTGGACTTCATCCTGCGCGCCGGACGCCGCACCGTCGCCATCGAAGTGAAGAGCGGACGCGCACGCGATTCGCTCTCAGGGCTGGCCGCCTTCGCGGAGGCGTTCAAGCCGAAGCGCACTCTTCTCGTCGGGGCGGACGGGATTGCGGTGGAGGACTTTCTGTCGCAGCCCGTCGAGCACTGGCTGAGAGCATGAAGCGGATCGCATGAGGCACTTCACAGAATCCGTCGTCGAACAAGCCGCGCTCGCCTGGCTCGAAAGCGTCGGCTGACAAGGCGCGCCAACGAAGGAGTATCCCCGCGATGCGTCGAGGAGGCCGCAACGCAGCATGCGGGGGAGAGGGCGCGGAGTTCGTCAATGAAATCCGGACTCGGGCCACTCGTACACGCTGGACGGGAGATTTCGCAGGTGTTCGCGCTGCCGTGCCGCACGCCGAGGCGCTGCGCATTCGGGACGATGGGGCCTTCTTCCCGGCGGTGCTGGTCGTGCTCACCAAGCGCGCGCCGGGCGCGGCCAAGTCCGAGAAAGTGCTCGATCACGCCGTGACGTCCACTGCAGCGCGCAGCGCAAGACGGGCAAGGTCCTCCGGCTTCACGCGCTGGTTCAACCCGCGATATACCCCACGCGCGCGCGGCCGTCCGCGAAGCCGCCGTCGAAGAGGCCGTCCGCGCGCCAGCCCAGCCAGTCGCGCAGCGCCGTACTGAAGACCGCGCGCATGTCGGCCTGCGGGCGCTCGTCGCCGTTGTCGAGATCGGACAGGTCCGGCGGCAGCCCAATCAGCCCGCCGCGCACGCCGCCACCCAGCGCGAACATCGGCGCGGCCGCACCGTGGTCGGTGCCGGCGCTGCCGTTCTCGCGCACGCGCCGCCCGAATTCGCTGTAGACGAGCACCAGCACGCGACCATCGGCGCCGTCACGCGCAAGATCGGCCAGGAAGGCCGCAGTCGCGCCCGCGAGTTGCCCGAGCAGCGCGGCGTGCGTCCCCTCCTGCGCCGCGTGCGTGTCGAAGCCGCCGAGCCGCGTCCACAGTACCGGCGGCCCGCCCTCGGCGCGGCACAGGCGCGCGATCAAGCGCAGCCGCGCGGCGAGATCGTTCTCCGGGTAGCCGCCGCCCTCCGGGATCGTCTCAACCGCGAGGCGCAGTTTCTCCGCGGTCACGTATGCCGCGCTCGCCGTCGCGCCGATGCGATCCGCCAGACTCGTCCCCCCCCCTGCACCGGTGCCGGCATCGAGCGCGCGCTGCCGCTCGGCGCGCTCGCCCTCGCCGACCTGCACGCGGAAGGCGTCGAGGTCGGAGATCGTCAGGCCGTTGTGCGTCTCGCCGTGCAGCACGAGCGGCGCCTCGTCGGTGCCCAGCGCCACCGGCGGCAGCGCCGCCGCCGTGCCCGCCTCGCGCGCCAGCGCGCGCGCCACCCAGCCGGTCGCGCGCGTCGCATCGTCGCGTCGCCCGCTGTGCCAGATGTCGCGCGACACGAAATGCGAACGGTCCGGCCGCCCGTAGCCGACGCCGCGCAGCACCGCGAGTTGGCCGGCGTCCCACGCCGCGCGCCACGCCGCCATCTGCGGGTGCAAGGCGGTGACCTCGTCCAACTTGACGAGACTCGCGCCGCGCTGGCCGATCTTCGGCCGGGCCGTCTGATAAAGCGCGTCCTCGAAAGGAATCACCGTGTTGAGCCCGTCGTTGCCGCCCTCCAGGAACAGCAGCACCAGCCGCCGGCCGCCGGCACCCTGCGCGCCCGGCGCCGCGAAGGCGCGCACACCGCCCGGCAGCAGCACGAAGCCCGCGCCGCCGGCGGCGGCGAGGCGCAAGAAGTCGCGGCGATCAAGGCTCATGACAGGTGGTACTCGGGCGAGCAGAGGACGGCGTGCGTGGCGGCCCGGAAGCCGGCGGCGCCGGATGAGGGATCGGCGAGCGCACTCTGCAGTGCAGCGGCGCGCTCTCCGGGGAGATCGCCGCCGAGCAGCGCGGCGGCGAGGTCGGCCAGCGTGGCACCCGCGTCGGCACGGTGCGCCGGCGGGAACAACGCAGCGAGCGGCGCGCCGCGCGTGAACGACTCCGCGCCGTCCGCGACGCGCGCGGCGAAGTTGGTGCGCGCGATCCAGGCGGCGCTGTGGATCCACGCCTCGCCCTCGGCCCAGCCCTGCACGCCGGGCGGCTCGAACAATTCCTGGCCCATTTCGCCGCAGGCGCGCGCGCAGGCTTCGAAATCCGGCTTCGCGCCGAGCGCGCGCACGGTGCCGACCACGAGATCCACCGGCGACTTGACGAGCGAGCGGTAAGCCTCGGCGCTGTAGAAAGCGCGCGAGGCGCAAAGCGTGCGCGCGAGCCAGGCGACATCGAGGTCGCGCTCGCGCCAGCGCTCGGCCAGCAGATGAAGCGCCTCCGCGGGCGGCTCCGGCGACACGTAGAACCGCCACATCTTGCCGGCCAGGAAGCGGGCACAGGCCGGCTGCGCGGCCGCGGCGCGGCACACGTCGTCGCCGTCCGCGATCTCCGTACCCAGCAGGGTCTTCGGCGCCGGATCGTGATGCTCCGCGACGAAGCGGTAATCCCGCCCGCGCACCGTGCGCCCGGTCAGCGCGCGCGCCGCCTCACGCACGTCCTGTTCGGAGTACCGGCCCACGCCGAGCGTGAACAACTCCAGGATCTCGCGCGCGAGGTTCTCGTTCGGCAGCCCGCGGCGGTTGCTGTCGCCGTCGAGAAAACGCAGCATCGCCGGGTCGCGCGCGACGGCGAGCAGCAGCGCGAGGAACGGACCCTCGCCCTCGACCACGAAGGTCTGGTGCTGCCGCATGAGGAATCCGACGTCGGCGACCGTGCTCTGGGCGCAGGCAAAGTGGTCGTGCCAGAAGAGCGCGAGCCGCGTGCCGGGCGCGCGATCCTCCTGCGCCAGTTTCATCAGCCACCACGCGGCGAGGCGCCGGCGGTCACCGCCGGCCGCCAGCGCGGCGCCGGAGTCGGCCCACATCCGCTCGCGCGACGCGTCACGCGCAGAAAAAAGCGAGTTCACGGCCTGTGAGGGCGCTTGCTTCGCAAGCACGGTGGCTTCGCCGGGGCGCGGCCCGCCGAGTGCGCGCCGCAGCAGATGCGCCGCGAGCCGCGCGTCCCACGGGCCGTGCCCGGCCGCCGGGTCGTACGGCGCCAGCGCGTCCGCGGGATCGCGGGGCATCGGCGCGAGCGGCGCGCCGCCGGTGAATTCACTCGGGCTGCGCACGGACCTCCAACTTCACGGAGCAGAGGCCGTCCACCACCCCGAATCGCAACTCCGCGCCGTCGAGCAGGCGGACACCGGCTTCGAGCATCGCGGCGAATTGTTCCGCCGCCTCCTGATCGCCGCCGTTGGTCAGCAGCCGCCGCGCGACGATCGCGCCGCGCGCGCGCCCGATCAGATCCGCGGCCGGAGGCAGGGAGAACTCCGCCCACGAGCCGGCGCTGCGCACCGCATCGTCGGGCGCGGCCAGGATCTCGCGCAGCAGACCGATCGAACTGCTGAGCCAGATCTCGCCGTCCGCGCCGAGATACAGCGCGGGTTCGACGTTGTAGGCCAGCGGCATCGCGACGCCCGCCCCCAGCGCACGCCGCTTACCGGCGTAGATCTTGCCTCCATCCGGGAGCAATTCGACATCCAGCGTCAGGTATTTCTCGTCCGCCGCGCCGGCCTGGAAATTCGTGAAGGTGATCGCGGCCAGGAAAGCGCTGACGAAGCCGTCCGGCAGGTCCGCCGGCGCGCCTGCGCGCAGGCGGAAGCCCGCCGCACCCGCCGGAAACTCGACCTCCAGCGCGCGCGCCGCGGCATCCGGGTTGCGCGCGGCCACCACGCGCGTTTCCGGCTCCAGCCACGCCAGCACCTCCGGACCAAAATCGCGGCCAAAGAGCACGCGGAAGTTGCCGTCGCCCTCGACCGAGCCTGCGACTGCCGCCGCGCTCGCGTACCGGTCGCGCGCGTTGTACCAGCCGCCCAGGTCGCGCAGCAGCACACCGCGCAACATCAGGCCAGCCACGCGCGGCATCTCCACCTCCCGCGCCGCCGGGCGGAAGGGCGCGTGCGTCGTCGCAAGGTTGGCGGGCTCCGGAACCAGGAATTCCGCGCGCGCGCCGGACGCTGTCAAATCCAGGACCCCGCCCACCCACGCGGCGGCGCGCAAGGCCTCGTGCAGGTCCGCGGCGAGCAGGCTGGCGCCGAGATCAGCAGGCAACGGGTCGTAGCCGTCCGCGCGCAGCAGATCGCCGGAGACCCACAGCCACAGCGACGCGCCGCGCGAGCGAAGCCGCGCCACCCCATCGGCGCGCGCGGCCGGCGGTGGCGTCTGCGCGCAGCGGGCGGCGAACTGCTCCGCGAGCGGCGCCGTCGAGGCGAATCCGAGCAGGTCGCCGCGCCGCAGCAGGCGTGCCCCGTTGATCGGCAGATCCCAGGACTCCCCCTCCACGTTCGCGACGGGGATCTTGGCAAGCCGCGCCGCCTGCTCGAGGATCCCCTGCGCGACCTCGCCGTCGCCGATCCGCGCGACCACCAGCAGGCCCGGCTCGGCGCCGGTCTCCGCGCTGCGCACCAGTGCGGCCACCACGCCGCCGCCCGCGAGCGCGCGCGCGAACTCCGCCGGCTTGCCGCTGACCGGCGCACTGATCGCTGTCCAGCCGAGCATCGCGACGAGGAATCCCGGGCGGGATTGGATCGCGGTCCACAGGCCGTCCGCCTGAACGCGGCGGCCGACCTCGCCCTCGGTGATCGCCGCGATCGTCTCCGCAGGCCGGTCGCAGGCGCCGACCGCCAAGGCATCGGGCGGCAGGTAATCCAGCAGCGGGGCCTGGAGCAGCAGCAGCGTGCAGAGGTTCATGGCGCAAATCGGACCCGACCGGCGTCGCCCGGGTTGCGGCGATTCGCGCGGTGGTCCCCGCCTCCAGCCTACTCCACTACCGCACCTGCTGCACCTGCACGCCCTTCCGCTCCTTGTCCATCTCCGACTTCAGGTTCACCGCCCGCTCCGACTGGCGTTCGGCGTTCAACTTGTTTACGTTGGACAGGTAATCTCCCGCATCCAACTGCTGGGATGGCTCCAGTTCCATCTGCGGTCTCTGATCAACCCGCACGCCGACGACCTGCTCGCCGCGGAAGAAGGCATAGTGCCCTTCCTGCCAACGCGCGATCACCGTGCTGGTTCCCGCGACCGCGTCCGCCACGAAGATCCCGCGCGGGTCGGTGCGCCCGGACACGAAGAACTCGTTGTAGGATCCGATCACGCGCACGTCGGCGTCGCGCAGGTAAGCGCCGTCGCCGCGACTCGAGGCCTGGATACGCAGCCGGCCCTGCACCGCGTCCTCGCGCACTTCGATCTCGATGTCGCTGACGAGCACCAAACCGCTCGCGTGGAGTTCGCCGCCGCGCACGATCACCAGATAGGCCCCAGGCTGAGTCAGGTCGAGCGGAAGCATGGTCTCCTGCGGGCGCAGCGAGGCGCCTCCGGTCAGCGTGACCGACGCGCGCAAGGTCGGCGCGATGCCGGAGAGGTTCACGCCGGTGACGCCGGAAAGATTGCGCTCCCGCAGGTAGAGCGTCATCAGGTCCACCGGATAGACCAGCACCTCGGCCTCCTGCAGATTGCGGTGAAGCACCTTGACGCTGACCGGCTCACCCGGCCGGAACGACGCGACCTCGTTGAGCGACAGCCGCTTCTCGCGGAAATCGGCGAGCGCCTCGCGTGCGTCTGCGAAGACCGTGGCAACTTTCTCGTAGTAGCCGGCGGCCTCGCTGAATTCCTGGCTCGCGTGGTGGATCTGCCCCAGGATGTACAGCGCGAGGTCGCGGTTCTCGCTGCGGCGCTCCGAGCCGGCAGGGTCGGTGTACACCGCCTCGGCGATGCGCGTGAGCAGGCTCTGCGCTTGATCGTCATGCCCGAGGTACCACGCGGCCACGGCCTCGGTGTAGGCAAAGGTGTCCGCCCAGTGCGGATCCGGGAAGCGGCGCGCCATTTCCGCGGCGCGCGCCAACGCGTCCGCGTAGTTCTGAAGGTCGAGGTGCGCGCTGACCAGGTCGAGGCCGGCGTCGGCGGCCAGCGGATCGCGCGCGTAGAGGGACTGGAACGCTCGCAGCACCAGCACGCCGCGACCGATCAGCGCCGCGCGATCGAGGCCTGCGCGCGCCAGCGAGGGATCGAGATGCGCTTGCGGCGCGCGCTGCAGCAGGCGATCGGCGAGAGTCAGGGCGCTCTCGACGACCACCGGCAGATCCGGGTACTCGAGCCACAACCGGAACATCGCGTCGGCGCCACCGGGCGTGTCGCCCTGATTCTCCAGGACGCCCGCGACGCGCAGGTCCTTGCCGAAGGTCTCCTCCAGCACCGCCTGGAAGATCAGCGTGGCACGCTCGAACTCGCCGAGGGCGCGGTAGGCGCGGCCGACGACGACGACCTGATCGAAGGGAATCGTCAACTCGGGGCTCTTCTCCTTCAGCACCTCGAACCAGCGCACGATGCGCTGCGGTTCGTTGCGCGCGATGCCGACGTAGAGCAGCATCTCCGCAACACTTCGCAGCGCGCTCTCCTCGAGCAGGCGCTCGTAGCCATCCACCAGCGTCTGCAACTGCTCCGCGGCGGCCTCGAGCGTTCCGTCACGATAGTAGGCGGAGCCGAGATGGAACAACTCGTCCGGGGTCGGCCGGTACGGGTCGGTGCTGCGCTCGCCGCGCGGAAGGACCGTCAGCGAGCCGGCGGTTCCGGTCGCAAGCCGCGACGGATCGTAGGCCGCGCGCAGGCGCGCCGGAGCGATGCGCCAGGCGCCCGGCACCGCTCCGGTGAGGCGGTACGTGAGAGTGCCGCCGTGGCGCGTGCGCCCGATGTACGCGACGAGCATCCCGTCACGCTCCTCCCAGGCCTCGATGCCGCCCCAGACCGTGCCCGGCGCGATGCGCGCGCCGGCGGGCAGCGGCACCTCCAGCACGAGGTAGTCGGCGTCGGCTTCCTCCTCGCTGCTCTTCCAATGGCGCCGCCACTCCACCTGCCCGATCACCCAGTCGCCGAGCGCGACTTGACTTGCCTGGTTGACCCAATTCTCCTCCACCCGGTTCAGCACGCCGAACCCGGTCGGGATCTCCGCTCCCGCGTGCATCGGCGGCGCCGCGAGCAGGGTCTGCGCGTGCATCTCGAACACGCGGTCCGTGCTGGCGACCAGCGCGCGCGTGAATCCGGTCAACCGTGCGTCGAACTGCGGGCGGCCGCGCCCGCGCAATGTCAGCCGCACTTGCGCGCGCGCCGCGCCGTCTGCGAGCGCAAAGCGCAGCGGCTCCGCCGGCATGCCGCGCGCAAGCCGCACGACGCGCCTCTCGCTGCCGACCTGCACCTCCACCTCGAAGGCGTCGTCCGCCGGCTCCGTCTCCTGCCGCCACGCGGCCAGCGCAGCCACCGCGAGGCCGCGCGCGCTCGCGCCGGGCCACGGGCGCATCTTCAGCAGGTCCTCGATCCCGGACGGGATCGCCGCAGTGCGCAGCGCCGTGGATTGCAGCGCAAGCAGCGCCAGCGCGGTGAGTTCCACCGGGTTGCGGTGCCAGCCGCGCGCCTGCGCGTCGGCCCAGCCGCGTCCGGAAACGTATTTACCTGACAAGAGGGTCGCGACCTCTTGCGCCATCGGTGCGCTTTTCAGTGCGGTCAGCGCGAGCACGGTGTACGCGAGCGCGGCGCTGTTCATCTCGTTGCGCGCGCGGTGCAGCCGGTTGGCGACGCCGAAGTCGGCCGCGCCGGCCCGCGCGAGAGCGTGCAGGTACATCGCGGTCTCCTCGTAGGCGTGGCTCGGCGTGCGGCGCAGCGCCTCCTGCGTCTGGGTCACCGCGGCGCCGACGGCCTGCGGCGTGACGATGATTCCGCGCGCGCCGGCCTCGACGAGCGCCCACAGACTGCGCGCAGTCGTTTCGCCGGACGCTTGCCCGGAGCCGGCGCACCACGTCCAGGAGCCGTCCGACTGCTGAAGCGAAATCAGCGAGGCCGCGAGCAGCGCGGCGCGCTCGCGCAGCCGTGCTGCATCCGGGCTGCCGCCCGGAAACAGACGCTCCACGTACTCCAGCGCGGCGCAGGCGCCGAGCAGTTCGGAGGCCAGGTCGGGAGTGGCGCGCGAGCGGGCGGCGGCGCCTGTGAACGGCGTGCGCCCGCCCAACCCCTCCTGGACGATCAACTCGTCAAGTCCGCGGCCCAGTGTGATTTCCAGCGCCACGTTACGCCAGTCATGCTGCGCGGGAAGTTCGAGCGTGAAGGACTCGTCCGCGGTCAGCGCGCCGCTGCGCGCGGCGGCGAATTCGGTGCCCCATGGGCGCACCGGCAGCGCGCGGCGCGCGGACGACGCGATCCGGCTCCCGCCGAAGCTTCCCTCCGCGGTGACGGCCACCTGCACCGCGCCACCCGCGGGCAGCGCGAAGTCCACCGGCAGGTCGAAGGACAGTTCCGCCGAGCGCGCATCCGGGCCGAACTCCGCGCGCGCGGGGACGCGCCAGGTGCGCGCGCCCGCGACGATCTCAAGGACGACCTCGGCCGCGCCGGCCGCGCCGGTCAAGTTGTGAACGAAAGCGCCGAAGATCGGGCGGTCACCTTCGCGCAGGAAGGCCGACGAGCGCAACTCGACCAGGAAATCCGCGCGCGACTCGAGAGTGATCTCCGTCTGGCCGAGCAGCGTGTCCGCGCCGACGCCGCGCGCGAGCAGGCGCCAGGTGGTGCTGCGCTGCGGCATGAGGAACCGGATCGTCGTGCGTCCATCGGCGTTCGTGACGAAGCGCGGGCTCCAAAAGGCAAGTGCTTCGTCAATGCCGGACTCGATGGAATCCTGGCCGGCTTCTGCAGCGTTGCGGTCCGCGCCGCCGCGATGCTTGCCAGCCCGACCGCCGCGGCCGCCATACTTCCCGCCCGCCCCGCCGCTCACAGCACCGAGTTGGGAATCCTCCGGCCCAGCGAATCCGTCGAGCATGTCCTTCTCGAGTTCGAATGCTGCCGCGGTCGCCGGCGCGGCCGCGGGCGGGTACGCGCCATCCAGCGAAACGTAGCCGAGTTGCGCATCAATCTCGCGCCGCCGGGCGTCCCATACCTGCGCGGCCTCCTGCGCGAGTACCTCGTCGAGGATTTCACGCGCGACGTAGCGCGTCTCGCCCGCATAGTTGAACAGGGTGGTTGCCGCGCTGCGCATCTCGGCCTGACGCCAGATTCCGTTCAGGAACGCGGACTCGAGGTCCGGCGCGAGGTCCGGCACCAGCGCCAGCAGCGCGTGGTCCACGACGCCGGCGGCGATCTCGGCGGCAACTGGCTTGCCGAGTTGGTCGCGCACCGTGACGGCGATCTCGACCTCCTCCCCCGGGAGCCATCGCTCCTTCGCAGGTTTCATCTCGACGCGGAGCGCCCGCGCGGCGCGCAGCGAGACCTGGGTCGTGTGCCAGGCGCGCTCGCGCAGTAGATCGGCCGACACCGCGAAGTTCGGCCAGAAATCGGCGCCCGCGGTGAAGCGGATCAGGTTCGCGCCCTCGGCCAGGTTGACGACGCGATACTCGATCACGCCGCTGCCGAGAAATGCGATCAGCGCGAGGCCGGGGCCGGCGCCGTTGTGCAGCATCAGTTCGGTCTCGGCGCCGACGCTCACGGTCGTCAAATCGGTCAGGAAGCGCAATTTCTGCGCGTCGTCGTCCCCGGCGACGGTGATCGCGGTCTCCGCGGACACCGGATTCGAGAACCGGTCCATCCCCAGCAGCCGCAGCCGGTACTCGCCGCCCTCGTCGAGGGCGATCGTCAGCATCGCGTCGCCGGTCTTCGCATCCGTGATCGCATCCTTCTCCAGCACGACGCGCTCGGTCCAGGTGTCGGGCACGGAGATGGAGCGGCCGTTGATGCCCGGCACGCGCTCGCGCCGCACGACTGTCAAGTGCAGGTCGGCGACGATCCCGGCGCCGCTCCAGTCGCGCGCGCGGATCTCGATCGGGAAGGATTCGCCCGCGAGCACGACGGAGCGCCGCGTCGCGACCTCGGCGCGGAACCCGGTGGCGGCCAGGTAGGCGTCCGCCTCCGCGTCCACTCCATGCTCCGGAAGACGCGCAAGGAAGTTCAGCCACGCGCCCTCCTCCGCCTCGCGCGTGTCGAATTCGAAGCGCGCGGCCCCCTCCGCGTTGGTGCGCAGATCCAGGCGGCGGCCGCCCGGCAGGAACACCTGCAGCGGCGCGTCCGCGAGCGGCTCGCCGAACCAGGTGCGCGCGGTCGCCCGGCCCGCGACCGTCTCGCCGCGGAACACGACCTCGCGTTCGAGTTCGAGTTCGACGCGCGCTTTCGGGAGTTCGAACTGCCGCACCTCGAAGGCGTGTCCGTGCACGGTTCCGTCCGGCGCGGAAACGCGCAGTACATAGATGCCGACCGGCGCGCGGTCCTCGAGCGCGAGTTCGCCGTGCAGCGTGCCGAAATCGGACAGCGGGACCTGCGCGCTCCACAGAGCGCGGCCCGTCGGGTCGAGGATCGTCGCACGCCATTTCTCGCCCGCGGTGAATGCCCACTTGTCGCTCGCCACGCCGCGCACGATTGCGCGCCAGCGCACCGACTCGCCCGGACGGTACGCCGGACGGTCGGTGGCAACGTGCCCGCGCGCGCCCAAGCCCAGCGAGAAGCCCAAGCCGGCGAGGTGCAGGTGCGTCGAAGCCGAGCCGAGCGCGGATGAGGCGTAAACGCGCAGATCGTCCGGCGCCGTCATCTGCAGCGCGCGCCAGTCGAGGCGCGCCACGCCGTCCGATCCGGTTGTCAACTCGAACACGCGCGGTCCGCCGTCCGGCGCGGCACCGGGCGCGGCGACCACGACGTGAACGCCTTCCGCCGCGGCGAGGCGCTGCATGTCCTCGGCCAGCACCAGCAACTCGTCGCGGGAACTCTTGACAAGCAGATCGAGGTCGCTGCGCAGCACGAGTGTGGTCGCGCGCAGGTTCTTGGCGCTGACGGCCACCGCCCAGGCGCCCTGTCCCGTGACCGGCAGTTCGATTTCGCGCGCCAGCGGCGCGTAGCGGCGGTAATCGGGCACCTTCCAGGTGAACTTGACGTCCGGCGCGATCAGGTCGAGATCCAGTTGGCCGACCCCGCCGTGCGTCAGGTGCTTGCGGAAATACGCCTCGACGTCGAGCGGATAGATCTCGATCTGCAGTTCCTCCAGGTTGCGGACGTCCGCCTGCAGCCGGACGGCCTCGCCGCTGCGCCAGACGCGCGGGGTTCCGATTGTCAGGTCTTCCTCGAGCATGCGGGCGAGGCGCGCCCGGGCATGACCGGACCACGATCCGAAGTTGCAGCGGCCGTACGCGGTTATAGCGGCGTCCAGCCGGCCGAGCCGATCCTCGAGCAATTCGCCGCTCGCATACAGCGCGTGCGAGGCTTCGTCGCTGCCCGGCCAACGGGAGGCGAGATCGTTCCAGTGTGCGATCGCCTGCTCGAGCAGCGGCGCGGACGCCGCCGTGTCGCGCCCCTCGGCCTCGAACACGAAGAGTTCACCGATCGCGAAGAAGGTCGTGCGCGCCGAGGCGTGCAACGGATGCTGATCAAGGAAGCGCGACCACGCGGCGCGAGCGTCGGCCCAGCGCCGTCCGCGCATCAGGTCGGCGCCGATCTCGTAGGCGGCCTGCACCATGCCTGCCTGCGCCGCGGCCCAATCGGCGCCGGTCGGGAACAGCGCGGCGTAGCGCTCGTACGCGCGGCCGGCTTCCTCGTAGCGCGCGAGCGCGAACAGCGATCCCGCGATCCGGAATTGCGCGCGCATGCGCAGCGCCGCGTCGGTCTCGACGGCCTCGGCGATGGTGGGGCCGATCCCGGCGGTCGCATCGCGCGTCACCGGCGGGCGCGCGAGAAAATCTTCCCAGGCGCGCATCGCCTCGCTGATGCGCCCGCTCGCCGCCTCCGCGTCGCCGATCCCGAACGCGGCCTCCGCGGTGCGCGGGTGGCGCGGGAACGTCTCGAGGAAGCGCCGGAAGGTGCCGATCTGCTGCGCGCGCCGTCCTGACAATCCGGCCGCGTGGCCGGCGAGATACAGCGCCTCGCCGCGCACCGCAGTGCACCAGGCGCGCCGCGCCTCGTCCGGCCTGGCGAGCCGCTGCGCGAGCGCGCCGGTCCCGGCGAGAAAAGCACCCAACGCCGTTTCGAGATCCAGGAAGGCGCGCTCGGCGCCGCGCGGATCGCCGGAGTTCCCGACTGCGCGCGCGTGCTGGTAGCGAACCTCGAAGACGCGCTCCGGCACCGGCGCGGCGGCGCCCGGTGCGGCGGCGAAGCCGCCGAAGGCCGGATCGTACGCAGTCAGCCACTCGACCCACGCGGTCGCCGCCTTGCCCCAATCGTTCATCATCGCGCGGCAATGCCCTGCCCGCCACATCGCGTACTCGCGGGTTTCGTGCGGCACGTCCATTGCCAGCGCCTGCACGTAGAGGGCGAGCGCCTTGCCGTAGTCCGTCGCCGGCGATCCCGGCGGCGCGTCCTGCTGCGGAGTGCTCGACGCGTCCGCGAACTCGAGGATCACCGCGGCGAGGTCGCTCTGCCTTCCTGCCGAACGCAGCCGGTCCACCTCCGCCTCGAGGATGGATTCGACTTCCTTCCAATTGCCGAGCGCCCGATGCGAGGCCGCGCGCGCGAAGCGCAATTTGTGCAGCCACGGGCTCTGCTCGGCGCCGGCGATCTCCTCCGCGCGCGCGAGCAGGGCCAGCGCCTCGGCGTGCGCACCGCTCTGCTGCAGCACGGCGGCCTCGATCAGCAGCCAGAAGGGGCGCCGCGAGGTGTCGTGATCCGCGAGTTGACGCACCAGCCCGAGCGCGCGCTGCGTCTCGCCGGCGAGGATGGCTTGGCGCAGATCGTCCGGAACCCCGGGCAAATCCCGCAGCAGGTACTCGGTGGCAGCCGTTCCAGGCTGAACGGAATGCGCGGGAAGTCTGGGCGACACGCAGGGCGTCGCCAGGGAGAGCAGCAGGGCGGCAAGGAACATCGCGGAGTGGCAGCGGATTTTCGGTAAACGAGTCGGGATCAGGCAGGTTCAGCCGGCCAGAAGCCGCCGGTCTCTGCAGAAGAAGACGGCGCGGACCCTGGGCACCTTGGCCCTTGTGACGCATGATGGGCTGCCCGGCTGCCGCCGACCAGCCTACTTCCTTGCCGAAGCCCCTTCCGCTGTCCGGGTTCGACTCCCCTCCGCTGTCCGGGTTCGACTCCCCTGCGCCGCCGGTGCCGCCGCCGGTCGCGGATCTCGTAACCCTCGCCGCAGAGGTGGGTCTGGTCCTCCGCGGGACGCTTCCGGCCGAGCCCCTCGATTGCGAGGTCGGTTCGCGCCTGACCTCGTGGCTGGCCGAAGGCCGGGCCGGCGAGATGCTCTACCTTGAGCGCGGAGCGCCTTATTTCGCGGACCTGCGCGCCTGGAAGTCATGGGCGCGCGGGGCGCTGCTGTTCGCACTGCCTTACCACCGGCCGGGCGGAGGTTTCCGCGGCGGCGGCAGGGTGGCGCGTTATGCCCTGGGCCGGGACTATCACAATGTCCTGGGCCGGCGACTGCAGAAACTGGGCCGGCGACTGGTGGCGGCAGGCGTGGCCGCGCGATTCCGCGCCGTGGTGGATGCAGCGCCGGTGCTTGAGCGAGAGTGGGCGATTCGCGGCTGCGTGGGATTCCGCGGCAAGAACACCTTGCTGCTCCATCCCGAGCACGGGCCGTGGGTGCTGCTCGGGGAGTTATTGGTGGACCGCGAGGTTCCTGCTTGGTCACCGCCGCCGGCGCGCCGGGCGAGTTGCGGCTCGTGTACGCGTTGCCTGGATGCCTGTCCGACCGGCGCCTTCGACGCCGCTTATCGGCTGGATCCGCGCCGTTGCCTGTCGTATCTGACGATCGAATCCAAGGGGTGGATGCCGCGGGAGTTGCGGCGTGCGGCCGGAGAGTGGGTGTTCGGCTGCGACGTTTGCCTAGAGGTCTGCCCTTTCGGTGCCAAGGATGTGGATCACGCAGATGCCTGGGGTCTGCATCCGGCCCTGAATCAACTGACACTCGACCAACTGTTGACGCTCTCCGAACCGGTTTTCCACAAGTTGTTCACAGGCAGTCCCTTGCGGCGGGCTGGTCGGGAGGGATTGGTTCGGAACGCCTGCATTGCGCTGGGGAATCTGGGACAGGGAGAGCAGGCGCTGCGAACGGCGGTGGAAGGGGATGCATCGGCCATCGTGCGCGGACACGCGGTCTGGGCTCTTGGGGTGCAGGATGCCGCGCGGGGGGTACGCGCCAGGCTGGCGCTGCATGACCCTGATCCGCAGGTCCGCCTCGAGGCCGAAAACACTCTCAAATGAGTGCCATTTGAGCCGCATCCGGCTCGAGGGCGGGAGCCCTAGATCAGCACCTTCCTAAAACAAGCCTTTCTTTCCATGATTCTCACGCTTTTCCCGCACCAGGTTCTCCACTTCGGGCTAGTCTTCGATTGCCCTGGACGAGGATCTTTCCCTCCCGCATCCCCATGCGCAATTCCGACTACTACCAGGAATCGAAGTTCTGCCCGCGTTGCGACGCCTACGTGCGCTTCCTCCAGAGCCTGGAGGCATGTTTCTGCGTCGAGTGCGGTGCGAAGGTCCGGCTCTTCAGCCCGGGTGACCGGCGTGCGTTCCTGCAGTCGCTGCTCGACCGCCGCAAGGGCGTGCTTGGGCAGCAGAAACGCGTTTCCTGAACCTCGCCGACACCAAAACGTTCGGCACTGATGCCGAATTTCGGAATCTTGACGCGCAGTGCCGAGTGGTAGGGTCTGTACTCTCAAGGCATTGGAGACGAAGAGCCAACAGCGAAAGAGACCAGCCTTCGGGCGCGCGACGTTTCGCCTGTGCCTGATTCTCACCCAGGAACTTTGCCGGCGAGATCCGCGTGAGGTCCTGTCGGCTTGCCTGCGTGGCGGGGCCGATCTCGTGCAGATCCGCGAGAAGAACTGGTCGGCGCACCGGCTGCTGGATTGGGTGAGAGAGGCGCACACTCTCTGTCGGGCCGCGGGTGTGCCGCTGATCGTCAACGACTCCGTGGAGGTTGCGGTGGCCGCCGGGGCCGACGGCGTCCATCTCGGTCAGGAGGATCTGGCCCCAGCCGAGGCCCGCCGGATCCTGGGCCCCGGAAAATGGATCGGCTGGAGCACGCACGACCTCGAGCAACTCGAACGCGCCGCGCAGGACACTGCGGTGGATTACGTCGGCTTCGGGCCGGCCTTTGCAACCGCGACGAAGGGAATCAGCGAGGGCCTCGGGCCTGACCGGGTGAGGTCGGCCGCAGTGCGAGCCGCGGAGGCCGGACTGCCGCTCTTGGCCATCGGTGGGATCACCGTGGAAAACCGGGGACTATTGGGGGGAAACCTTGGGATCGCGGTCAGTTCAGCCCTCTGTCGGGCCGCCGATCCTGAAGCCAGCGCCCGGTGCCTTGGCGCGTAGAGTAGGGCATGGCCCGATCCGCCCTCCTTCTCCTTCCTGCCGCACTGGCTCTCGCCACGAGCGCCGTGCACGCCCAGTCCACCGTCATGCCGGGCGACGCCCCGGCCTATGCCTGGCGCACCGCCCTCTTCCAAGGCAGCGGTGCGAGCAGCATGGAAGACTTCCGCGGCAAGCCGGTGCTGGTGGACTTCTGGGGCACGAGATGAGGCGCCTGCGTTTCGCAGTCCGTGCCGACTGCGGTGGCCTTGCAAGCGGAGTACGGCGACGCGATCCAGGTCATCCTGGTCGAGTCGCAAGGTGCCGAAGATGTGGACATGCTCGCCTTCGCGCTGAATCAAAAATGGCTCGGCAACCGCGCGATCTGGACCTCCGAGCGCCCCTTCAGCACCGCCGGGAGTGGCTTGCCTTCCTACGCCCTGCTCGGGCCGGACGGCGCGGTGGTGATGACCGGCAACAGTTCGAGCGACCACTCGAAGATCAAGGACGCGATCGCGGAAATGGTCAAGAAGGGCTCGAGCGCGCCGAAAGACACGCCGGAGAGCGTCGTCAAACTCTATCGCGAACTTGACAAAGGCAACTACGCCAAGGTCGTGACCGAGGCGCAAAAAGTCGCTGCGAAGGCTGCCGGCAAGGATCCCGCCGTGGAGAAGGCCGCGCGCGCTCTCGAGACCGCCGCCGGAGCCAAACTCGACCGCGAGATCGCGCGTGTCAACGCGCTCGCAGGCCAAGGCCGCTACAGCGCCGCCCAGCAGGCGTCGGAAGCGCTCGGGAAGGGCGCGAAAGGCCACCCCGGCTTTGAAGCGAAGGCTGCGGAACTCGGCAAACTCTTCGAGGGTCAGGAAATCCAGCAGGAAGCCGCCGCGGAGCGCGAACTCGATCGCCTCGCCGCCGACCTCTTCGTGGACGGCGCCAAGGATGCGAAGGCCGCCAAGAAACTGCGCAAGTTTGCCGAGTCGAACTCCGGCACCAAGGCCGGGGAACGAGCCGCGACCCTCGCCGCGATGGCGGAGAAGGCCGCGAGCCTGAAGGCTTAAGTACTACGGCCTTTTCGCCAGGAGGCTCATACTTCTCTGGCGCAGTGATCTGCGAGGACCTGCGCCACGCAGCAGGTGACGGCCTTGCCGGTGGGCACGTGCAGGAACTCGTTCGGACCGTGGGCGTTGCTGCCTGGACCGAGCACGCCCGTGATGAGAAACTGCGCATGCGGATATTTCGCGCCGAGCATGCCCATGAAGGGGATCGAGCCGCCCTCGCCCATGTAGGCCGGCGGGTTGCCGAAGAACTTGCGCGAAGCCGAGTCCACCGACGCCTCCAGCCACGGCGCGAGCGCTGGTGCGTTCCAGCCGTCGGAGCCTTTCTCGGCGCTGAAGGACACCTTCGCGCCGTAGGGCGGATCGGACTCGAGCGCGCGCTGGAGACGGGCGACTGCCGGCGCCGCGTCGGCGGTGGGCGGCAGGCGCAGCGAGAGTTTCAGCGCGGTGTGCGGGCGCAGCACGTTGCCGGCGTCCTGGAGCGCGGGCAGGCCGCCGGCGCCGGTGACGGAGAGGGTCGGCCGCCAGGTGCGGTTCAGAATCCGTTCCGCGAGGTCGTCGGTCATCGGCCGCGCCCCCTCCACAAAAGGGAACTTGCCGCTCACGGCCTCTCCGAGCACGCGCGCGGCGGTCCGCGCCTGTTCGACGCGCTGCACGGGAATGGCGACGTGGAACTCCTGCAACGTCACGCGGCCGGTGCGCGCGTCCTCGATGCGGTCGAGAAGTTGACGAAGGATGCGGAAGGTGGACGGCACCACGCCGCTGGCGTCGCCGCTGTGCACGCCCTCGGTGAGGATGTCAACCCGCAGGTCGCCCGACACCATTCCGCGCAGCGAAGTGGTGCTCCATAATCTCTCGTAGTCGCCGCAACCCGAGTCGAGACAGACGACGAGATCCACCGGCCCGATGCGCGGCGCGAGATGCTCCACGTACGCCGGCAGGTCGGGACTGCCGCTCTCCTCGCAAGCCTCGATCAGCACCACCAGCCGCGCGTGCGCTCCGCCGTGCTTCTGTACCGCCTCGATTGCAGTCAGCGAGGCGAAGGCGGCGTAGCCGTCGTCGGCGCCGCCGCGGCCGTAGAGACGATCGCCCTCGCGCACCGGCGTCCACGGCCCGAGGCCCTCGCGCCAGCCGGTCATCTCCGGCTGCTTGTCAAGATGGCCATAGAGCAGCGCAGCGGGCGCGCCGGGCGCGGCCGGGCCGGGGAAGGCCGGCACCTCCATGAAGATGAGCGGCGTGCGGCCGGGCAGACGCACAACCTCCAGTTTCAGGCCGCGGATCGCGCGCGCCCGGCACCAGGCCTCGATCAGCGCGACCGCGCGGTCCATGTGGCCGTGCGCGGCCCACTGCGGATCGAACAACGGCGATTTGTTCGGGATGCGGATGTATTCCGTGATCCGGGGCAGGATCTCCTGCTCCCAGACACGGGCGGCAAAGGCGGCGACGGCGTCGCGATCGAGCGCGGCCTGGACGGGCATGGATCCAGGATAGCCCGGCGAATATCGGACTATCTGACCAGCACGCACCGCCGCACCGGCTTCCGAAGCCTCCTGCTGGGCGGCGTTGCGTAGAGTATCCTGCGGTGCGCGGAGGTGCCGGTGCCGAGCATCCCGCGCGCGCAATGAACGGACCCTGCGTCATCGAAGTCGAGCCCGGCCGCTACGCGTGGTGCGCGTGCGGCAAGAGCGCCAATGCCCCGTACTGCGACGGCTCGCACCGCGGGTCCGGCGTGTTTCCCAAGGTGGTCGAGATCACCGAGCGCAGGAAGGTGGCGTGGTGCGGTTGCCGGCGCAGCGGCAACGCGCCGTACTGCGACGGCTCGCACGCGAGACCTCAAGGGCCGGTCGCGCCGCCGTCTTCGTCACCGGCGTAGCCCAACGCAGCCAGTAAGTCGCGGCATGCGTGGTCCAGGATGCGAGACCGTGGGAGCGACCGGCTATGGTGGGACAATGGGTCTGTTCCAACGCCCCGCACGGACACCGGAGGAAGTCGCCGCCGGTCAGCCGCTCCCCATCTCGCCCTCCGAGGTTGCGGAGATGGACGAGGACGCGTGGTACGCACGCGCGTATCGCGGCGACTCCTCGCCGCAGTTGACGGTGCGGGCGGTGGTGATGGGTGCGTTGCTTGGCTTCGCGCTGGCGTTCACGAACCTCTACATCGGGCTCAAGACCGGCTGGCACCTCGGCGTCGCGATCACTGCATGCATTCTGTCGTTCGCGCTGTGGCAAGCGCTGTTGGCCTTGCGCATCGCACGCACGCCGATGTCCATCCTGGAGAACAACTGCATGCAGTCCACTGCGTCGGCGGCGGGCTACGCGACCGGCAGCACGCTCGTGTCCGCGATCCCCGCGCTGCTGATGCTGTCCGTGACCCCGGAGGCGCCCGGCGGCGTGCCACTGCCATTCAAGGTCCTGCTCGGCTGGGTGTTCTTCCTTGCGATGCTCGGCACCTGTCTGGCGATCCCGATGAAGCGCACGATGATCAATCGCGAGCGATTGCGCTTCCCCAGCGGCACGGCAGCCGCGGTCACGCTCCAGTCACTCTACGCGGACAGCGCTGGCGCGCTGCGCAAAGCCAAGGCGCTGCTGTGGAGCGGGCTGATCGCAGCCGTCATCCCGCCCTTGACCGCGCTCAAGGTGCTGGCAACTCCGAGAGCGGACGGACGCAGGTCGCTGCTGCCGGAGAACTACTCCGTATTCGACAGATGGCTACCGGTGCGCGGCATGGACCCGAAGACCGGCGAGGCCGCGAAGGCCGCGGATTGGGGGATCCAACTCGGCGCGGACGTAGCCCTATGCGGCGCCGGAATGATCATGGGCTTTCGCATTACATTCTGGATGCTGGCCGGCGCGATCGTGCTCGCGTTCGGAGCCGGACCGTGGGGCCTCGAGCAGGTCTGGATCGATCCGCAGGACGCAACCATGCGCGCAGTTTCCACGCCGAGTCGCGCGTGGCGTGAACTCGGACTATGGTTCGGCGCTCCGTTCCTGATCGGCGCGGCACTCACTGCCTTCATGCTGCAAGGCAAAGCGATCGTGCGCGCTTTCCGGCGCGTCGAAGGCGGATCGGATCGCTCCGGCGTCGAGGTTCCGAACTCATGGTTCTACGCCGGATCGGCGGTTGCCGCGGCCGGTTTGGTGTGGATGGCCGACCGCTACTTCGAAATTCCACTGCTGTACGGCGTGCTCGCGGTGCTGATGGCCTTCGTACTGTGCCTGGTGGCCGCACGCATCACCGGAGAAACCGACGTGACCCCGACTGGCGCGATGGGCAAGATCGTGCAACTCTCCTATGCGGGCTTGATGCCGCAGCAGCCGACTCCCAACTTGATGACTGCGGGCATCACTTCGGGTTCGGCTTCCGCCTGCGCAGATTTGTTGAACGATTTGCGGAGCGGGTACTTGCTCGGCGCAAACCCGCGTCGGCAGTTCATGGCGCAATTCCTCGGAATTTTCTCCGGGACGCTGGCCACCGTGATCGGTTTCCGCGTGCTGGTCCCGGTCGCCACTAAACTTCCGATCAGCGGCGTCGAGAATCCGGAATTTGCGGCACCGGCCGCCGTGCAGTGGAAGGCGGTGGCGGATCTCCTCACCAAAGGGCTGGACAACTTCCACCCCACCCACCAGCGCGCCATTTTTGTCGGCTTGGTGATGGGCGCCGCGCTCACGCTGGTCGAGAAGCGCTCGCCGCAAGCCTGGCGCCGGTGGCTGCCTTCGCCGACCGGGTTCGGCCTCGGCTTCATCCTGCCCTTCGCCAACAACCTGCAGTTTTTCATCGGCGGCTTGGCGATCCTGTTGTGGGGTAAGATTTCGCGCAAGAATGAAGAGGCTTACGGCATTCCGGTCGCCTCCGGCGTCATCGCCGGGGCGGCCATGCTCGGCGTGATCGTCGCCTGTCTGAACAACTTCGTGTTCAAGTGGGAATAAGCGGCGGCGCCGCGACGCGCAGCGCGGCGGGCACGAGGTCGAATCGCGCGGGCAGCCGGCCGACCGGCTCGCCGTCGCATTCGACGTGCACCTCGTGCTCGCTGTCGGCGAGCAGTTCGGCGCAGTCGGCGTAACGGATGCGCGGGTGCGCGATCTCGCGCCCCTCGTAGGTTTCGCCGAGGCGGCGGATCGCCGCGATGCGGCCGATGTCGCCGAACACCACCAGGCGCAACCGCCCGTCGTCGGTGCGCGCTCCTGGCGCGATGCACATCCCGCCGCCCGCGTACGGAGCGTTGGCGACAAACACCGATTTGATGCGCACGGTTGTCGCAACGCCGCCATCCGCACGCAGCGTCACTTCCGGATTCTTCCACGCGAGCAGCGCGCGCACGGTGGTCCAGAGGTACGTAGCGCGCCCGCCACGACGCGTGCGCGCATTGACGCGGCGCGTCACTTCGGCGCCGATGCCGAAGTCCGCCTCGTTGACGAAGTGGCGCACGACCGCGGTGCGCTTCTCGTCGAGCCCGACGCAGCGCAGCCGACCGATGTCGAGCGGCCGCGTCGCGCCTGACGTGAACAGCGCGAGGGTGTCCTCGATTTTCTGCGGCAGCCCGATCCCGCGCGCGAGATCGGAGCCGGTGCCGGATGCCAGAATGCCGAGCGCGACCTCGGGCCGCAGCGCGCGATCCACCGCCATCAATCCGTTCACCACTTCGTTGACGGTGCCGTCGCCGCCGACCGCGACGACGAGCCGCGAGCCCGTCTCCACCGCCTCGGTCGCGAGTCGCGCCGCGTCGTAGGCGCGTGCCGTGAACGCGGAGCGCGCCTCCGGGAAGGCGCGGCGCACCAGCGGTTCCCACTCCCGCCACTGCGCGCCGGTTCGGCCGCCAGCGGATGCGGGATTCACAATGAAGGTGGACGGGCCGGGCACCCCGGAAAGAGTAGTCGCCGCGCTACCTTGGTCGGATGGGTCTGTTCCAGAAGGCGCCCCGCACGGCGGAAGAGGTCGCGCTCGCGCGACCGCTCGCGATCGGTCCCGACCGGGTCCAGGAAATGACCGAGGAGGAGTGGTACGCGAAGATCTATCGCGGCGACTCGGTGCCGCAACTCACGGTGCGTGCGGTGATCACCGGTTCGATCTTCGGTTTCGTGCTCGCCTTCACGAATCTGTATGTCGGCCTCACCGCCGGCTGGGCGCTGGGCGTCGTGATCACTGCAGCCCTCGTCTGTTTCGCCGTCTGGCAGTTGTTCGTTGCGCTGCAACTCGTGAGGTCGCCGATGGGACCGCTGGAGATGAACTGCATGGCGTCCACCGCCTCCTCCGCGGGCTACGCCACCGGCGGAACCATGGTCTCGGCGATCGCCGCGATGATGATGCTTTCCGCGACTCCCGAGAACCCGAAGGGCGAGCATATCCCTTTGCACGTGATGATGATGTAGACCGCAAGCCTCGGCTTCCTCGGCACGGTCATGGCGATCCCGATGAAGCGCAACATGGTCAACCATGAGAGACTGCGCTTCCCCACCGGCACGGCGGCGGCGGTCACGATCCAGTCGCTGTTCACGCAGGGTCAGGAAGCGATCCGCAAGGCGAAGGCGCTGCTGTGGACCGCGGCCTTCTGCGGCCTGCTGCCGTTTCTCTTCGAATTGCGAATCGGTCCATTGCTCGGCTTGAAGCGCGACTCGCTGCTTCCCGCGCAGACCAACTTTCTCGACTGGCTGGGGGCGCCGGCGAGAATGCCGAAAACCGGCGCGCCGACCAAGCCATCCGACTGGACTTGGTATCTGGACCACACTGCGCCGTTCATGGCCGCTGCCGGCATGCTGGTCGGGCTGCGCACGACCTTCTCGATGCTGATCGGCGGCCTCGTCGTCTACTACGGGCTCGGCCCGACCGCAGTGGCCTGGGAGTGGACCAATCCCTCCGGCGACGTAGTGACCGCGATCACTGCGCCGCACAAGGTCTACCGCGAGGCAGGCCTGTGGCTCGGCGTCTCCGCGCTGGTGTCGTCCAGCCTGCTCGCCTTCGGTCTGCAGTGGAAGACCATCGCGCGCGCGTTTCGCGGCCTGCGCGGCAGCAGCGGAAATGCCAAAGACGACTTGGAGGCGCGCGTGCGCGAGACCGAGGTGCCGATGGCCTGGTTTCTCGCCGGCTTTGTTTTCTTCGGCGGCATCGTTGCGGTGCTCGCCGAGATCTACTTCGAGGTGCCGCTGCTGCTCGGCGCTCTGGCAGTGGTGATGACCTTCCTCCTTTCGCTTGTGGCGTGCCGCGTGACCGGCGAGACGGACATCACGCCGATGGGCCCGCTCGGCAAGATCATGCAACTCACTTACGGCGTGCTGATCCCGCGCAACGCCACTGCCAACCTGATGGCCGCGGGCATCACCGCGAACGCATCTGGCAACGCCGCGGATTTGCTCACCGACCTCAAGTCGGGCTACCTGCTCGGCGCGAACCCGCGGCGCCAGTTCATGGCTCAGTTCCTGGGCGTCTTCTCCGGAACGATCGCGACTGCGCTCGGCTTCCGGCTCCTCGTGCGCAACGCGACGTATCTCAACGGCGTCACGGATGCGGCCGGAAACCTGGTGCAAAAGCCCGAATTCGACGCGCCCGCCGCCGCGACCTGGAAGGCGGTCGCGGATCTATTCCAGCACGGCTTCTCGAGCATGCACCCGATGCACGTGCAACTCATCTTCTGGGGCCTTGCGATCGGAGTCGTGCTCGTGCTGCTCGAGACGGTGCTGCCGAAGCAGCGCGCCTGGCTGCCCTCTGCGACCGGTTTCGGCTTCGGCATGATTTTCGGCTTCCAGTACGCGATCCTGATGCTGCTGGGCGCAGTCGCCGCTTGGACGTGGAACTGGAGAGGCAAGAAGAGTGCGGATTCCTATCTGGTGCCGGTCGCCGGCGGCATCATCGCAGGTTACACCTTGCTCGCGGTGGTGGTCGCTGTCCTCAACACCACGGTGTTGAAGCCGGGCTGATCCAGCCTGCGAAAGAGTGAATGGGGACGGCGCTGATATCATTTCGCGCCCATGAGAAGCGGAATCGCGGCCTCCGCGCGGACCACGATCGGCGCGAAGGCGCTGATGGCGGTCACGGGGATCGTCCTGCTGCTCTTCGTGCTCGGCCACATGGTCGGCAACCTGCAGGTCTTCTCCGGGCCTGACAAACTCAACTCCTACGCCGCGTTTCTCAAGGGCCTCGGCCCGCTGCTGTGGATCGTGCGCTTCGTGCTGCTCGCCTGTCTGGTGCTGCACGTGTGGGCCGCAACGGTGGTGGTGCGACGCAGCCGCGCCGCGCGCCCGATCCCCTACCAGCACAAGCAGGACCTGGTCACCTCCTACGCCGCGCGCACGATGATCTGGAGCGGCGTGCTGGTGCTGGCCTTCGTGATCTATCACCTGATGCACTTCACGTTCGGCGCCTACGACCCGGCCGACGCCTTCCACGGCCGCGACGCGCAGGGCCGGCCCGACGTCTACGGCATGGTGATCGCGGGCTTCCGCCACGTGCCGACCGCGATCGCCTACGTGATTGCGCAGATCATCCTCTGCGTCCACATCCAGCACGGCGCCACCTCGCTGGTGCAGACGCTCGGCCTGCGCGGCGAACGCAACCGCCGCTGGACCGACGCGATCGGCCCCGTGTTCGCCGGCGTCGTGCTGGTGGGCAACCTTTCGATGCCGCTCGCGGTGGTGACCGGGATCATCGGAGGCTGACATGGCGCTGAACCTCGACGCACGCATCCCGTCCGGTCCGCTGCACGAGAAGTGGACCAACCGCAAGTTCAGCGCCAAACTCGTCAACCCGGCCAATAGACGCAAGTTCAAGATCGTCGTGGTCGGCGCGGGCCTCGCCGGCGGCAGCGCGGCGGCCTCGCTGGCCGAACTCGGCTACCAGGTCGAGTGCTTCGTGTTCCACGACACGCCGCGGCGCGCGCACTCGATCGCCGCGCAGGGCGGCATCAACGCGGCGAAGAACTACAGGAACGACGGCGACTCGGTGCGCCGCCTGTTCTACGACACGATCAAGGGCGGCGACTACCGCGCGCGCGAAGCCAACGTCCATCGCCTCGCCGAGAATTCAAACGCGATCATTGACCACTGCGTCGCGCAGGGCGTGCCTTTCGCGCGCGAATACGGCGGCCTGCTTGACAACCGCTCCTTCGGCGGCGCGCAACTCTCGCGCACCTTCTACGCGCGCGGTCAGACCGGCCAGCAACTGTTGCTCGGCTGCTACCAGGCGATGGCGCGCATGGTCGCCGACGGCGCGCTGAAGGTTCACGCGCGCAAGGAGATGCTCGACTTGGCGGTCGTGGACGGCCACGCGCGCGGCATCGTCGTGCGCGACCTCGTGAGCGGAGCGATCGAGCGCCACGCCGCCGACGCGGTGTGCCTCGCCACCGGCGGTTACGCCAACGTCTTCTATCTCTCCACCAACGCGAAAGGCAGCAACGCCACCGCGATCTGGCGAGCGCACAAGCGCGGAGCCGGCTTCGCCAACCCTTGCTTCACGCAGATCCACCCCACCTGCGTCCCCGTCGCGAGCGGCCACCAGTCGAAATTGACGCTGATGTCGGAATCGTTGCGCAACGACGGCCGCGTGTGGGTGCCGAAGAGCAAGGATGACAAGCGGCCGCCGGCGCAGATCCCCGAGGAGGATCGCGACTACTACCTGGAGCGCCGCTACCCGTCCTTCGGCAACCTGGCGCCGCGCGACGTCGCGAGCCGCGCGGCGAAGGAGCGCTGCGACGCGGGCTTCGGCGTGGGCAGAACGCGCCTCGCCGTCTATCTGGATTTCCACGACGCGATCCAGCGCCTCGGCAAGGACGCGATCGCCGCGCGCTACGGCAACCTCTTCCAGATGTACGCGAAGATCACGGCGGACGATCCGTACACGACGCCGATGCGCATCTACCCGGCCGTGCATTACACAATGGGCGGCCTATGGGTGGACTACGATCTGATGTCCACGATCCCGGGTCTCTTTGTGCTGGGCGAGGCCAACTTCAGCGACCACGGTGCCAACCGTCTCGGCGCGAGCGCGCTGATGCAGGGCTTGTCGGATGGATACTTCATCATTCCCTGCGCGATCGGCGACTACTTGGCGACGCACGGCACGACGGAGGCGAAGAAGAAGGTCGCGGCCGATCACCCTGCCTTCGCCGCCGCGGAGAAGGACGTGCGCGACCGCATCGCGCGGATCCAAGGCGTCCAGGGCCGCACGCCGGTGGACGTCTTCCACCGCCGCCTCGGCAAGGTCATGTGGGACGAGTGCGGCATGGCGCGCAATCGCGCCGGACTCGAGAAGGCGCTGCGCGAGATCCCGGCGCTGCGCGCGGAGTTCTGGAGCGACGTGCGCGTGCTCGGCGGCGAGACCGAGTTCAACCAGGACCTTGAGAAGGCCGGCCGCGTAGCCGACTTCATGGAATTCGCCGAACTGATGTGCCTGGACGCGCTGGAGCGCGAGGAGTCCTGCGGCGGCCACTTCCGCGAAGAGCACCAGATGCCCGACGGCGAGGCCCGCCGCGACGACGAGAAGTTCGCCTACGCAGCGGTCTGGGAGCACGTCGGCGAGGGCGCGAAGCCCGCACTCAACAAGGAGCCGCTGACCTTCGAGGCGGTGAAGCCTTCCACCCGGTCCTACAAATAGTCATGAACCTAGGCGGCATGCGCATCACGCTGCGAGTCTGGCGCCAGAAAAGCGCCGCCCAGCCCGGCAAGATGGAGACCTACCTCGCCGAAGGCATCTCGCCGGAAATGTCCTTCCTCGAGATGCTCGACAAGGTCAACGAGGATCTGGTGAGCCGCGGCGTCGAGCCGATCGCCTTCGATCACGACTGCCGCGAGGGCATCTGCGGGTCCTGCTCGCTGGTCATCAACGGCGTGCCGCACGGACCTGAGCGCAGCACCACGACTTGTCAACTGCACATGCGGTCGTTCCGCGACGGCGCGACGATCGCGGTCGAGCCGTGGCGCGCGCAAGCCTTCGCGGTGGTGCGCGACCTCGTGGTGGACCGCTCGGCCTTCGACCGGATCATCGCGGCGGGCGGCTTCGTGTCGGTGAACACCGGCGCGGCTCCCGACGCGCACGCGGTGCTGGTGCCGAAGAAGGACGCCGATGCCGCCTTCGACGCCGCGGCCTGCATCGGCTGCGGCGCTTGCGTCGCTTCCTGTCCCAACGGCTCGGCGATGCTGTTCGTCGCGGCCAAGGTCAGCCACCTCGGGCACTTGCCGCAGGGCCAACCCGAGCGCTGGGACCGCGTGCGGGCGATGGTCGCGCAAATGGACGCGGAGGGATTCGGCGCCTGCTCGAATCACTACGAGTGCGAGGCCGTGTGTCCCAAGGACATTCCCGCGCGCGTCATCGGCGAGATGAACCGCGATTTCCTGAAGGCCGCGGTCCTCGACGTCTGATGGCGGTCGAGGTCGAGGCGAAGTTGGCGGCGCCCGACGCCACGGCGCTCGCCTCGCTGCCGGAGATCGCGCTGCAGGCCGGATTCGTGACTGGGGAGGTCGAGCGCGTCATCGTGCATGATCACTACCTCGACACCGAGGACCTGCACCTCTACCGCGCAGGGTGGGCGTTGCGGCTGCGCGACCTCGGCACCCGGCAGATCCTGGCACTGAAATCGCTGGCGCCGCCGCGCGCCGGCATCAGCGAGCGCGAGGAGCGCGAGGAGCCCGTGACCTGGACGCCGCGCGCCGGATGGACGATTCCCTCGAGCGCGCTCGACGGTCTGCCTTCCCGCCTCGCCGATGGCTCGCCGTTCCAGCGCCTGTTCACGCTTCGCCAGGACCGCAGCGTGTTTCCACTCGCGGGCGCGGAAGGAACGAATTGGGAAGGATTCTGGTGCGAGGCTTCGATGGACCTCGTGCGCTGGACCGCGCGCGACGGCGCCCCCCTCGAAGCCTACGAGGCGGAGTTCGAATTGAAGCGGGGGTCGGTCGAGCAACTGCGTTCCTGCGTGCAGGAGATCGCGCGCCGCTCCGGCTGGAGCCCCGCGGCCTCCTCCAAGTTCCGCCGCGGTCTCGAAGCGGCGGGACTGGCGCCAGGTTAGTCTTTTTGGTTTCCTGGAGTATTACTTTCGCTCAATACCCTCTGCGCGGCGATCTCGTAAAGCGCGCGCCACTCTTCCCTGCTGGGCTCGATGAGTTGGTTCACGGCATTCTTCTTCAGACTCCTGACTCTGGAGAAGAGCACGTTCCTGATCTGGTCTCCATGAATGATAAACATGGTTTCAGATTGAGGGACTGGCTCCATTCTCCTCCGCCCATCGGTCCTGGTGCCGCGCTCGTCAATGACTAGAACGCCCTTCTTGACCTGACGCAGACAGAGATACACAATTCTACCGCTTCCATCCTCACCTAGACCGAAACTGGACAATTCACCCTCGTATATAATCGGCGTTGCATCCGGTCCACACGATGTGAGCACGTGAGCGAAGGTGATGTCACCCTTTCGAAGTTGGTCGTATGCCCATCCATGTCGAGCGAGATGCTTAATTCCCCACCAACGATGAGCGATTCCGTAGCCGGTCAACATTCCGAGGCACAACCCTATGAATGTAGTGCCGATGACGTAAACGATCAATGGCCAATGATAGTGGGAGACAGCCGAAATGAACTGATTTAACTCTTTGAGCGTGTCGAACCGCATCGAAATGCTGCCGAATCCGGATGAATCTCCCGCGAGTGCAGTGGATAGGATTGGAAAGCAGGCAAGATGTATGAGAAGCGACAGTATCGAGGCCATCGCAAGCAAGCCAAGAGTGCTTCGCGGCGCCACCTCGGAACTATGCCTGCCGAAAAGAGAGAATCCACCCCAGAACATGAATCCTGGAGCCAGGAGCACCAGAAGCGCGACTACAACGAAAAATGAAGCTGCCGGAATCGGCATAGTGCGCGACTACTCCCGAACCATCTCCCCACGCGCCTGAGCAGAGTGATTCTCAAGAGCGAGGAGATAGAGAAGTTTCTCGAGTTGCTTCGCGCCTGTAGTGTTACGAAGTTCCTCATCTCGCTGAAGTTCCTGGTCGAAACGGAGCAAGGCCCGCTCCACGATGGAGATATCTCCAACAAGCTGATAGAGGCGTTGCACCAGTTCGGCGTTGGCTTCGGTCGTGATGCCCATTGGGTCTCCTTCCAGATGCTAACGTCGAGGATGCTAGATGGTTACACCACTTTCACCGATCATCGGCGCGACTATCCCCATGACGGTCCGGGTAGAGTAGGATGGCTTTGATGAAATTGGGGGTCGGGCTCCTCCTGCTCGCTGCGCTGGCCGTCGCCGGCTGGCTTGTGTTCTCCGGCAGCGGAGCAGATGACGCCGACCCTGCGAGCGCGCCGGCGACCGCGACAACGCCTCTGGAAGCAGGCCGACTCGGACCTGGCGCGGAGGACCTCCGGCGCGAGGATGCGATTCCAACTGAAATGACCACGCCGGATCGGCACGAGGCTGCCGAGGAAGAGGCCGCCTCCAGTCCGGCAGCGTGGTTCCGCGGCCGTCTGCTCGTGGTCGAAGGAGAGTTGCCGGTGGCGCCGCTGTTGAGTGCAGTGATTTTCGCGGCCGAATCACCATCGAGCGAGGATGTCACCGTTCGCCTGACGCCGGGCGAATTGAGTTTCGAGATTCCAGCCCGCGCGGTGATCTCCTTGTGCGTGCTGACCCTGCCGGAAATCCTGCGCGTCGTCGGAGTGCATGGTGCCGCGACGGTGAGCGGTCACGAGGTGCACTTCGAAGCCCCGACCGACGGAGTGATCGTGGACATCGCCGTGATCCCGCACGTCGGCGTGCTGTTCCTGCACGACCCCTCCGGCGCGCCGCTCGCCGACGCCCACGCATGGCACAGGGTGATGGACGCCGGAGGAAGCACCACCTACGGCTCGACGCTCGGCGAGGACGGCCTGATGATCTTCAACTTCGAGAGCCTCGCCAACGTCGGCGCAGCCGAAACGGTTTCCTTCGCCGTGCGCCATCCTCCTGAAATCGGTTACAGCGAGAGCCCTTCCTTCGCGGTCAAGGAATTCCTGTTGATGCCTCGGCCGATCGTGCTGCGTTTCGGCGCGACCGAGAGGCTGAACTTCCGCGTGCTGGATCCCGCTCGCAGCCCGATCGCCGGTGCAACGGTCCGGATCGGCGACGGCGGCACCAGCGAGGCCTCGCTGGAGGATGGTCGAGTGGAGACGCTGCAGTCCTCTCCCTCGGCAGAGGACGTGGTGGCCGAGGCGCCGGGCTACATCGAAGCGACGCTGCCGATCACCGCCGCAGCCTTGGGCGGCCAGGATCTCGAACTGTGGCCGGCGTCGCGTCTCGTGCTTCGCGCGACCGAGAAACCGCCCTCCGGCTGGAGCGACCTCCAGGCGGAAATCGTCTTTCACGGCCAGGAGGACGCTTCCGCGCTGCTTCCCGAGCGCTTCCAGGCGGGACGTTTCACCGAGAACAGCGGCGGCACTGGCGTTACGTCGAATCGTGAGAGGATGAGTTACAAACTCGGCACAGGATTCTCGGAAGATGGCCGCGTCGTCGTGGACGGCATCCATGTTGACGTGCCGGCGCGCGTCCGCGTGACCTACCGCGGATTCACAGTGCTCGACGAGCGCGTGCCGATCCAGCCCGGCGACGGCGAGCACGTCGTGACCGTCGGCCCGCTGCCGTCGCGGACACGCCTGCACGGCCGCGTCGTGGACCCTTCCGGCGCACCGATCGCGGGTGTGCGCTGTCACGCCGGAGACTCCTTCTGGGGTGAGGAGGCGCAGAGCGGCGCGAACGGCTTCTTCGACCTCGGCGAAGTGGCCGTAGGCAGCGTGACGCAACTCCGCGTCGCTGCGCCGGGATTCGCGCCGCTGCGAGTCGAGCACCTTGCGGAAGCCGGCGACACAGATTCCGTCGGCACGCTGATGCTCGCGCAGGGACGCCGTGTCGTCGTCGCAATGCTGGATCCGGATGGTGCTCCATGCGCGCCGGAACGCAGGGCGGGTGATCCTGACTGGCATCCCGTGCTCGACGTCCTCGGGGAAAGGATGAGTCCGGCGGAGCACCCGTCCGTTCCGTTGGGACCGGCCGAATTCCTCTTCACCGACCTCCCGGAGGGCATCTTTCCTTGCCACCTGCGCCGAGGCTATAGAGAGATGGAGGGAGAGCAGACGGTGAGCGCTTCTTCGCCGCGCGCGACGATCACGCTGACGTTGAGCGAATGGGATTGGCTGAACTCCCCACAGTAACCGTTCAGCCCAGCGCGGCGCGGATCTCCTCCGCAGCGCGCCCGGCGCTCTGCACCGAGCCGTTCATATAGCCCTGATAACTCAAGGCCGTGTGCTCGCCCGCGAAATGCACGGCGCCTTCGGCCTCGCGCTCCACCCCGGCGAAGCGCGTGTACTGGCCGACGCGCCAGTAGGAGTATGAGCCGCGCTGCCACGGAGCCGCCGGCCAGAAGTCGCGCCACGCTCGGCCGTTGTGCTGCGCGGTCGCGCCGGGCAGCACCGGCTCGATCTGCCGCAAAAAAGCATGCGCGCGCTGCACAACCGTGCCACGACCCATGCCGGCGCCGATTGCGCCGCCGGTGTAGTCCACGAGAATTCCTTCGGCGCCGGACTGTGCGCGACTTTCTTCCCAGGTGGCCTGGTAGCCGCGGTCGCTGTAGGTTTCGCCGTTGACACCCTGCGAGTTCCAGAAGCGCGAAGCGAACTGCACGTGCAGTTTGGAGTTCGTGCCCATCTGCAGTTCCGCGATCGCAGTGCGTTTGACCGGCGCGAGGTCAAGGTGCGTCAGGTCCACGCTCTCGCGCAGAATCTTGAAAGGCACGGTCATCACGACGCGGTCGGCGAGGAACTGGCGGCGGCCGGTCCCGGCATCGAAGGAGAGCAGCGTGCCGCCGGTCGGCAACGTGCGCGCGGCGACCAGCGCGTGGCCGTAGCGGATGCGGCCGCCCAGTCGGACTTCGAGTTCCTTCGGCACCTGGTCGTTGCCGCCCGCGACGCGGAATTTCTCGTCCGATTCGCCGAAGATCTCAAAGTTCGCAGGGGTCGAGCCATAGGCGAGCAGATAGAGCAGATTCAACGACGACTGCTCTGCGGACTCCGCGCCGTACTCGATGTTGTAAGCGACGTCGAGCAGTTGTCCGAATTTCGAGCGGATCCCGCCAGGCACGCGCGTCTCGATCCAGTCCACGATGGACAGGCGGTCGAGCGTGCGCCCGTGGGGCGTCGAGCGAAGATAGGTCGTCGGATAGCCGGCGAGGAAGGCGTCCGCCTGCACGCGCGGGAAGACCGGCGCGAAGTCGGCCGAAGCCTGCGCGTAGGTATAGGGGGAGCCGTCGAACCAGAACAGCGGCTCGGTGCCGGGAGGCTCTGCGGCGAGCAGATTGTCAAGCGTGAAGCCGAGTTCGCGAACCAGCATCCGCATGGCAGCATGACCGGTGTCAATCAGTTCACCGCCACGCTCGACGCGCTGGCCGCCGGCGAAGTGGCCGCGCAGCGTGCGCACGCGGCCGCCGAGCGCGGACTCGGCTTCGAAGACGACCGGATCGTAACCGAGTTGCAGCAGACGATAGGCCGCCGTCATGCCGGCAAGGCCGGCGCCGACCACGGCGATTCTGCGATCCCGGCGGCCGTCGCGCCGCGCGGCGGCGAAGGCGGGCCCGGCGAGCAACAGGCTCGCACCGGCGGCTCCAGCGAGGCCGAGGAAGGCCCGGCGGCTCGCGACGGTGCGCGTCCGGGACTGTGCCTGCGCGGCGGCGAGACGGCGCAGGCTGCGCATGAGGGGAGTGCGAGCCATGGCTCAATCCTAGCCAACGACCGCAACCAGCGAGCCGATTGCGCGTTAGGCTGTTCGAGTGCGCCGCTTCTTGCTTGCCGCCGGCATTCTTGCCGTAACGGCAACGATCTTCATCCTCGCAGGCCCGGCTCGGGATGCAAGACCGATCCTCGCCGCGGGACATCCGGAAATCGCGCCGCCCTCCCAACCCGCGGTCGTCGCGGGGGTGCCGATCCGACGCAGCGCCGCGTCACCGGAGGCCGGGTTCGTGGGTGCGGTTCACGCGGACGAAGGTCCAGGGATCCGCGGCTGGATCGAGATCGAAGGGGCCGCGCTGCCGAAGACACTGCAGGTACACGGCGGAAATCTTGCGGGGCGCACCGAGGTGGAGGTCGGACTGGACGGGCGCTTCGCGCTTCCGGAGGCGCGCGACGGGAAGCGCTACGTCATCGAACTTCCTCCCGGCGTGGTGCTGCGCGAGGCGGCAACGCCGGAGAGTTTCCCCTCATCCGGACAGGTACACGTGGATGCACCGGCGCGCGTGGACATTCGTGCGCGGCGGATTCCGACCGAACTACGCCTGCGACTCGTCCGCGCGTCCGGCGGCTCACCCCTCGCCGGGCTCGCTTTGCGCGCGCGGTTCGACCACCAGGAGTACCGTGCGACTTCGGTGGTCACTGATGCGGAGGGATGCCTGTCCTTCAACCTCCTGCGCGGCGGACGCTGGAATCGGCTGGATCTCGATCCACAGCCCTACGAGGGCGTGCTGTTCGCGGCGATGACCGTCTTGAGCGCCGACGTGCCGGCGAGCGGCCAGGTGGGCGACCTCGCGTTGCGCGAGGTTGCGTTCCGGCGTCTGCGCGCGCTCGGGCCGGATGACTTGCCGGTGTCCGGAGCGAGCGTGTTGCCGCCTCACTTCGGAACCGTTTCGGATGCGGCGGGAGAATTTCGCGTGCGTGGCGAGAGTCTCGGCGGACTGCGCATCGCCGCCGACGGGCTGGTCATGTCGGACCGCTTCGAGATCGCGGCGGACAAGGACGTCGTGATCGTCCGGCTCGTGCCTGACGGATCGTGGCGCGTTATGTTGTCTGTTGATTCCTCGTTGGGCGACTATGACCTGCTACTCGTGCGTCCCAGCCGGTCCAATTTGACTCGGCCTTCGGAAGTCCCGCTGAAAATCCTCCATGACTCGTCCGGCACGCGCTGCTGGACGATCCCAAACCCAGGCATCGCAAAGGGGGATACCCTGCATCTGACATGGAACGGAATGCTCGTCAGCGAGACTCCGTTGCCGTGGGCATATGGCTTCGACCGAATCCTGGAGATCCCGGCCCCGATACTATCGCGCCAGGTATTCCAGATCCTGGATGAGAACCACAAGCCGGTTCGATCCCTCACCATCGGCTTCAGCCAATTGAATGTGGTGCGACTTTCGTTTGATGGCGATTTCGATGACCTGGATTGCGCGACACTCGAAGATGGCTCGTTCGAATTGACCTTGCCGCGGCTCGCGGTCCCGGCGCTCTTAGTCCTCAGCAGCGAAAATCGAATCCCGGCAACGTTCGACTGGCCTGCAGGAGACTGGCCGCGCATTCCGGAATCCGTCGTGCTGCAGGACGGCCATGATCTGATCCTTGAGTTCACCGTTGCCGGAGATCGTACGGTCGTGGAGTCGAAACTCCTGCTCCAGGTTCGCGCGGAGAATCTTGTCTGGGCGGCAACGATCCGCCGTTCGGCTGGTCAGAAAATCGGTCCGGTTCCCGGCGGCATGAAGGAGTACACCGTCAGCGTGACGGGGTTCGAGCCGGTGAGTGTGCTGCATGATGCCGCTTCGGGCCAGCCGATGCGCGTGATCCTTAGGGAGCAAGAATGAAACGCGCCGCTCCGGTCCTGCTGGTTGCAGCCGTGTCGCTCGTTGTCTGGCTCGTGCTCCGGAGGGAGAACCGGGCTGTCGCCATTGAACTCGAATCCGCTGCTGCCGTTGCGAAGGCGTCGGCCGGCGCGCTTCCCGACCTCGCTCCGGCGCTTCCGGTAGTGGAACTGACCAGGGAAGACCTTGGTGACCCGCTCTTGGCGAATCCTCTGCGCACGGCACCTCCCTTCGTGTCGGGCCGGTTCATGGTCACGCCGGTCGGATGGCCGGAACCGCTCGAGCCGCGACTCCTTCTCCGCGACGATGCTACCTCGCGATTCCTGGAATACGCGCCGGACGGCGCCTTTCGCTATCTGTTGGAGAGTGCGCAGACGGTCTCCTTCTTGATCTTGCGCGACCCACTCCGCATCCGACGCGCGATCCTGGCGGAGGTCGTCACCGAATCCGCAGTGCGCGTGGACGGCGCGCGCGAAGGCGTGGAGATCGAAGTCGAGGTGCTACCGCACGTGGACTTCCTGGTACTGAACGCGGAAGACCGCAGTCCTCTGCCGCGTCAGGAGTGCAGCGCGATCATCCATTCAGGCCCGAACGACTCCATGATGCTCGGAACCGCAACCGATGGGCTTGGCCATGCGCGCATCGCGCGCGAGCGGTTGATCCAAGCAACTCGCCTGGATTTCCAGGTTCACAATCCCCCGACCGGCTCCTCGTTCTCGCAGCAATGGCAAGTCGAGGAACTTCTGACTCGCAACGGGCCGGTCGAGATCTTGGTTCGAGCCGGACCGGTGATCGCCTTCCGCGCGCACGATGCCTTCGTGCAACCCGTCGCGGGGGCATTCCCGCGACTCGGGTGGAGCCAGAAGAACCCGACGGGACCGGATGGCCTGGGCGAATACCGAGATACCGTGCCACACTCCGAAAGCGTGCTCTTCAGCGCTCCCGGGCATCTGGACACTACGATCTCGGTACCAGATCCTCCGTTCGCGTTGCTCGACGTTCTGATGCACCGCGCCTCCACGCTCACGCTGCGGCTAACCGATTGGCACCGCGAAAGCACAACGGCCTACCGCGCGGACGTGAGATTCCTGCGCGAAGGGACGCCGTCGGCGCCGGAGCCGCGCGAGCATCAGACCGGCCGGCCCACGCACGGGCTCCTGCGCATGGGTCATTATTACCTCTCGGGCGGCCCGGTCGCAGCCAAGATCGAGTTGACCTTCGCTGAAGACGGCGTCGTGGTGCTGGACGGCATCCACTCCGACCTTCCTGCGGAGATCGTGATTCATCTCGCTGGCATCCCTCTGCACCGCGAACTCGTCCAGTTCACGCTCGACGGCGTGACGCGCGTGATTTCAACGGACGGCCGATTCGCCGCACGCGCGGTCGGTGGCTGCGTCGTGGACGAGACCGGCGCTCCGGTCGCGGGTGCCGCGGTGTACCTCGGCGAGCACAAGGCTTACTACCTCGCCGACTCGACCGACGCCGCGGGTGTCTTCCGTTTCAGCCCGCTGCCCCAGCAGGCCGAGGTTCTGGCCTGGACGCAGCCGAATGGTCATCTGCGCGGCGAAATCCTGATTTCGGCGGGATCGCATGACTTGTCGGGCCTCCAGATCGTCGCGCCGCGCGAGCGGGAAGTTCACTTGACAATAATCGGACCGGACGGCGCGCCGCTCGCGGAATCCGGCGGTAGGCGGGTCTGGCCGGAGGCGTTCCTGGCGGACGGGACGCAGGTGGGTGAGGCGAATTCCACGGATCGGGCGGAGTCGGAACTTCCCGCAGGGGAATGGCGCATGACGGAACTGCCGCCGGGTTTCGTGGTGTTCCGCGCGCAAACGAGCGAACTCGCGGGCGAATTGACGCACCATACCGATGAGCCGCGGGCGACTCTGATCCTCAAGCCGCGATGAAGCCTGGTGCCGGCTCTGATCCGCGCGGCCCGGTCAGGGGTGCACCCAGCGCGGGTCGAGCGGCTCGCCGCGCAGCGCCGCCAGCACGTTGCGCGCGGTCAGCAGGCAGAGTTCGCGGTAGGTGGAGGCGGTCAGTGAGGCGACGTGCGGCGTGATCAGGACGCGCTCGCCGCGCAGCAACGGCTCGCCCGGCGCGGGCGGCTCCGGGTCGAGCACGTCGGCCGCAAATCCTCCGATGCGGCGTGCAGCCAGCGCCGCAGCCAGCGCGTGCTGATCCACCAGCGCGCCGCGCGCGGTGTTGAGGAGGATCGCGCCGGGTTTCATCGCGGCCAGTTCCGCCGCGCCGATCAGGCCGCGCGTCTCCGCGCGCAGCGGCAGGTGCAGGCTCACGAAGTCGGCGCGCCGCAGCAGTTCGGCCAGCGGCATCACCGGATGTTCGCACGCGAGGCTCGGATGCGCCGCGACAACCACCTGCATACCCAGCGCCGCGGCAATACGCGCCACGCGCCGGCCGATCGCGCCGTAGCCGACGATGCCGAGCGTTTTCCCGCAGACCTCGTCGCCGTCGTAGCGCGCGCGCTCCTCCCAGCGCCCTTCGGCAACCGCGCGCGCCTGCGCGGGGATTCGACGCGCCAGCGCCAGCATCAGCGCGATCGCATGCTCCGCGGTGGTCGCGGTGTTGGAGCCCGGCGCGTACAGCACCAGGATCCCGCGGGCGCGTGCCGCAGCCAGATCCACATTGTCAATGCCGACGCCGGCGCGGGCCACCGTACGCAGCCTCGGGCAGCGGCCGATCAGCGCGGCGCTCACCGGCCCGCGTCCGCGGGTCACGATCGCGCGCACATCTTCATAGTGGATCTCCGGCCCGGGATGGTCCGGCGCAGCGGCGCGCACCACGCCGCCGGCTTCGGACAGCAGCGCCTCCGCCTCTGCGTGCAGGCTTTCCAGCAGCAGGATCGTCACTGCAGGTCGAGGCGGGCGCCGGGCGTCATCGTGCAGTTGCCGACCACGGGATCGAACAGGGAAATGTCAAATTCCGCGGGATCCACTGGCGCGCCAGGCGCGCTGGCCACCTCGATCAGGTTGCCCGATGGATCGCGCACGAACATCTGCATCTTGCCGTTCGGCAGACGGCGGATGCGGCCCCAGGCCTGCACGTCGAGCGCCCCGGCTGACCGCGCGCGGCGGAACACCGCCATGAAGTCCGGCACGACCACGCAGAAGTGCGCGCGGTAAGCGTGTGCGTCCTTCAATTCGTTCATGTGCAGTTGCTGGTCGTCGTTGAAGCGGAAGAACTGGGATGGGAATCCCTGCTCCGGCGTGGTCACCGGCTCGAGGCCGAGCACGTCGCGGTAGAACGCGACCGCCGGCACGAGTTCGTCCACCAGCACGTTCACGTGATGGATGTGGAAGTCACGGCTCATGGGTTCCTCGCGTAGCGGGCGATCACCGCGGGATCGAGATCCAGCCCCCAGCCCGGGCCTTCCAGCACCGCCGCAGTACCATCGCGGGGCGTGAGATCCTGCCGCGGCAACTCGCGCAGCAGCGGATTGCCCCCCATCGGCCATTCGACAAAGACGCCCGCGGGGCAGGCTGCGGCGAGCGTCAGAGCGGCCATGTAGGAGATCGCGGAACCCCAGCAATGCGGGGCGAGTTCGCGCTGGTGCGCGACCGCCAGCGCGGCGATGCGCAGGCCCTCGGTGAGTCCGCCGCAGATCGCGAGATCGGGCTGCAGCACGTCCACGGCGCCGCGGCGCAGCAGGTCCAGGAACTCGTGGCAAGTGGTCTCGCTCTCGCCCGCAGCGATCGGGATGGTGCTCGCGCGCCGTACTTCGGCGGCGCCGTCGCGGTCGTCCGGGCCAACCGGCTCCTCGAGCCAGCGCAGGCCAAGCCCGGCGGCCTCGGCGCAGAAGCGCTTCGCCTCCGCCGCGCTCAGCGTGCCGTGTGCGTCGGCCATCAGTGCGACCTCCGGTCCCACGGCCGCGCGCGCCGCGCGTACGCGCGCCAGGCTCGTCTCGATCGCTCCGTCCATCGCGCCCACGCGCATCTTCACGGCGCGAAATCCCCCGCGCAGGTAGCCGGTCAGTTCCTCGCCGATCCCGCGCGCGTCCGCCCAGCCACCACTGGCATAAACCGGCACTCGGTCGCGACCGGCACCGCCCAGCAGGGTCAGCACTGGCTGACCGAGCGACTTGCCAAGCAGGTCCCACAAGGCAAGATCCACGCCGCTCATGCCGCACAGGTGGAGCCCCCGCCGACCGAGCACCGGCATGCGCCGGCCGGCGCGCAGCGCATGCTCCGCGCGCGGGCCGTCGTACATCGCGCTCCACAATCGCTGGATGCGGCGCGCGTCCTGGCCGACGAGCCGCGGTCGCAGGTCCTCGCGGATCAACGCGACCAGCGCAGCGCAGTCCGCGGCGCTGCCGACGCCGGCCTTCGCCTCGCCGTAGCCGCGCAGTCCGCCCTCGGTGACGACCGTCACGAGCACGCTGTCGAAACTCTTGATGCAGCCGAAGTCGGACACGTGCTGGCTCGCCGCCTCGAGCGGACAGTGCAGCCAGACGGCCTCGACCTCGCTGATCCTCACGCCACCCCCCCTTGATCCCGCTAGCGGATCAGCGGCAGCATCGTCTCCGCCGACTTCACGTAGAGAGAGGTGTAGAACTCCTCGGACAGCAGCGAACTGCCGTGGTCCTGAATGAACTTCAACTGCTCGGGGCTGATGTCCACCGGGTTCTTCTCGACCTGGTTCGGCCACGGCGATACCGGCGTGCGGTCCAACGGCGCCACGATCTCCAGAGTCAGCGCGCCCGCGTAGCCGATTTCGCGCAGCGTCCTCACGACTCGCGGCCAGTCGTGGCTGCCCATCCCGGGCGCGAGCCGGTTGTTCTCGGCCACGTGAAAATCCACCAGCCGCTGGCCGACCTTGCGGATCGTCGCGAAGAGGTCCACCTCCTCGATGTTCATGTGGAACATGTCGAGGCAAACGCCGCATTCCGGCCCGACCTCCGCCGCCAACGCCAGCGCCTGGTCGCCGCGGTTCACGAAGTAGGTCTCGAAGCGGTTGAGCGGCTCGATCGCCATGCGCACGCCGGCCTTCCGCGCATGGTCGTAGACCTCTTTGAGGCCCTGCACTACCCACTGCCATTCCTCCTCGGGCGTGCCGTCGGCGACGATCTTGCCGACCGTAGCAGGAACGATGGTGATTTCCTGGCCCTCAAGTTCCTCGACCATCTTGACCACGCTCTTCACGTATTCGACCGAGGCAGCGCGCTGTCGCGGATCCTTGGCCGCGAGGTTGCGTTGTCCGAGGGTCAGCGTCACCGCTCCCCAGCAACGCACTTTGTGCCGCTTCAGCGCCGCGCGCGAGGCCCTGGTCTCGAACTGCTTCGGCTCGCCGCTGATCTCGATGCTCTCGATGCCGAGCCGGGAGATGCGCGCCAGCGTCACTTCCAGCGGCTCGGCGCGCATCCAGTTGTGGGTCGAAAGGTGCATCGAGTCAGTCCTCCTCGCTGATTCCCATCTCGTCAAGCAGCGCCGGCGCGGGCCAGACCTCGCGCATCAGCCACAGCACGTAGCGGATGTCCACGCACACGTTGCGGCTGCGCTCGGGGCTCCAACCGAAGTCGCCGGCGACGTTTTCGAACACGCGGTCGAAGTTGAGACCCACGAGCCGCCCCTTGCCGTCCACCACCGGCGAGCCGCTGTTCCCGCCCGTGGTGTCCGCGTCGCTCAAGAAGCACACGCGCATCGCGGCGGCAGCCGGAGCGCGCTCGATCGCCTGCAGCAGCGCGTCGGGCACGTCGAACTCGCCTTCGCCGGTGTGCTTGCGCAACATCCCGCCCACCGTGGTGAAGGGAAGATGCATCACGCCGTCGCGCGGCTCGTAGCCGCGCACGCTCGCCACGCTGACGCGCAGCGTGGAGTTGGCGTCGGGGTAGAAGCGAGCGCCGCGCCATGCCTCCTGCGCCTCGATCCACAGCGCGCCGATTTGCATGCGCCGCCCGGCCTGCGCGTCGCGGAACGCCTGCAACTCCTCGCGCTCCTCATTCAGCGCTTCGCTCAACCCTTTCCAGCCGTCGGGACGGCCGGCCGCCGACCAGCGATCGGCGCCACGGATGCGCTGTCCTTCCGGCAGTTCGCCCGCCAAGTCGAGCAGCATCTCCGCGATCGCGGCGTCCGGTCCGTCACCGCCGCCGGCGCGGATCGCGGCGTTGCCCAGCAGTTGACCGAGCACGAGATCGTGCTCGATGCGCTCGATCTCGCGCAGATCCAACTCGATCAGATCGTCCAGCACGCCGCCCCAGCGCAGCGTGCGCTCCGCATCGGTGCTCACCCACAGGCGGAATTCTCCCTCTTCGCGCGCCTTGCGCTCGACCACCCGATTGCGCGACAACCCCCAGATCTGGCCCTCCGCGTTCTTCTTGACGTTCGCGAGCGACTTGATCGCCGATGCATAGGCAAGTTCCTTGTCAGGATTGCCCGCGGCCTCGCGCGCGTAGATTGCGATCATCGCGGAGAAGGCCTGCAGGCGCAGCGGGTAGGTGATGGACTCCGCCGCGGCCACCGCGAGCGATGACGCGTAACGGTTGGTGCGGCCGGGATAGCCGAGGACCATCACCAGGTCGTTCTCCTCCACGCCTTCCGTGCTGACTTCGAGCCAGCGCGCCGGTTCGAAGGGCACGTTGGCCTGCGCGTACTCCGCCGGCGAGCCGTCCGGCGCGACGTAGGCGCGGAAGAAGGCAAAATCGCCGGTGTGGCGCGGCCACATCCAATTGTCGGTCTCGCCGCCGAACTCGCCGACGTCGCGCGGCGGCGCGTACGCAAGCCGCACGTCCTTCAGCACGGTGCGGCGGATGCGGCGCCACTCGCGGCCCTCGAAGTAACTCACCACGATCGCGCTTTCGAAGTCGCCGGTCGCCTCCTGCTCGAGCCTCTGCCGCTCGGCCTGCACCGCGCGCCACCGCTCGGCCGGATCCTCGCCCGCGCGGTCCGCGGCGGCATGGATCTCCGCGGTCACGTTCTCGTAGCCGCGCACGAACGAGACTGTGTAGCCCGGCGCGGGAATCTCCTGCTCGATCTTAGCAGCGACGAAGCCGTTCTCGAGCAGGTTGTTCTCGACGGTGCTCGCGTCGTTGATCGCCGCGAAACCGCAGTGGTGATTGGTCACCACCAGCCCGCGTGCGCTGACGAACGAAGCCGAACAGCCGCTGATCTGCGCGGCGGCGGTCAGCAGGCCGCTCTCGCCGTTCCAGATCTCGCCGGCCTCGAGTTCGAGGCCGCGCGCCGCGAGCGCCGTGAAGTCGAGGTGCCGGATCTGCTCGGGCAGCCACTGGCCTTCGTCCGCGCGCAGGGTGACGGCGCAGGCGAGCGGCACAACGAGCCAAGTCCAGCGCGCGGGTCCGGGGCGGTCGGTCATCGCCCCCATGGTACGGGTGAGGGCTCTACCAGGCCTCGACGCGCCCGCCGGGCAGAATCACCCGCACCCGCGCGGACGGCAGCCGCTCGTCAATCCAGGCCTCCTGAACGGCGATGGCCCGCTCGCGGGTCAATTCCGCGCGGATCTTCGGCTCCAGCGCCGAGAAGTCAAGACCGCGCTCGATCAGCAGTTCCGGCTGATCAACCCCGGCCATCAATTCGTCGTAGCGCCGGTAGAGGTCCTCGTCGGTCAGAGGCACGATCTCCGCGGCGAACTCGTCCAGGAGTCTGCGTTTGCGCACTTCGCGCTCGACGTGCGCGCGCATCCCGCTCTCGCCGAGGCGGTCGAGCAGAGCCCGATACACGCCGCCGGCGCCCCCCAGCATCTCCGCCTGCAGTTGCCCGACTTCCTCCCCTTCGAGAACCGGCCAGCGCGTTTCCGCCTCGTGGATCAGCAGCATCCCGCGCACCAGCGGAGTGAAGAGTTCGCGCGGCTGCGCGAAAAATGCTTCGGCGCTCGGCTGGCGGCCCTCGGCCGCGCTCCGGCTCCAGTGCTCCGCCCACGGCGACAGCAGGTAACCCTCCACCACCACCTGATCCACGCGCTTGCCGTTCACTTCGAGTTCCACCGGCGCGGGCAAGGCCGGCACTTCCCACAACACCCCCCCCTGTTCCGGAAATCGCCCCGGCTTCTCGCCGCAGCCCGCCAGGATCAGCAGGACGGCAAAATAAGCGGGGAGCCCGGAAGAGCCCCCCGCATGCGCACCAGAACCGCGTTTCTTCAATCCTAGTAGCGGTTCTTCTGGATGTTCATCACCTGGAAGTGATTCTGGCCCGAGCAATTCTCGTTGTAGTTGTGGAAGCCGTGGAAGGCGCCCGTGTCGAGAACGGACTGCATCGTGCAGTTGCCGTCGCAGCAGTGATTCAGCGTGTAGGTGTGGCCGACCTCGTGCTCGAGGATGTTCGCCTCGAAGGTCAGATATTCCTTCACCAGGAGCCGCGGCAGGCCGATGTACGCGACACCTATGGCGCCGCTCGAAGTCGGATCGTCCGACCATGCGTTCATCATGTCGGTGCCGTTCAGGCCGTGCTCCGCGTAGGCTTCGTCGAGCAGGCCGACAATGTCGGCGCTGTCGTTGGAATCCCAGAAGGCGCCCTTGGTCGGCACCAGGTCAATCGCCCAGTTGGCGAGCATCGCGGAATCCGCGCTGTTGACGAAGCCGATCACTGCGGTCTGCAGCGCGCTGGTGGTGGCGAAGTTGGCGCGGAACTCCTCGTCGCAGGGGTTGTTGGTGGACACTGAGGCGCGGACGTTGTTGCCGGAGCCCTGAAAAGTCCGCCAGCCCTGGTTGAGTTGCTGGTTCGCCTGGTTCACCGCGATCTCGGCGGGCGTCAGTTCGCGGTCCAACTGGAACCGGTCGCCACTGCGCGTCGTGAAGGTCTCGGCGGCGAAGCGGGCGTCGAAGTCGGCGTAGGTCGGGAAGTCCGACGGAGCCGGCAAGGCGTCGTATGAAGTGCCTTGGCTGTCCAAGTAAGGACCGGAGGTGTTGGGATTGGTCATGGTCGCGGCGAGCGTGCCGACGGCCAGCAGCGGGATGAGAACGTTTTTCATGGTCTTCGGGGTTCGAGTGGCAACAGGGGTTCCAGGGCAAGAGTCATCCTAGCGCGCCAAGGTTCCGAGAAGAGAGGATACTCCACAAATCATGGGCCTTGTTTTTCGGCAGGGAGCCGCACCAGGACCTCCCTGGGCCGCGCCGCCGGATCGAAGGCAACCTCCAGCAGCCGCTGTGCCACGAAGGCGACCGAGTTGAAGGCCTCCTCCCGCTTGAGGCTGCGGAACCGCTCGACCTCCGGGAAGACCTCCGCCTCCTGGCTGCGGATCAGCGCCTGCATCGCGGTATCCACGATGCCCGGCGCGACCGCGTGCACGCGCACGCCGCGCGCGCCTTCCTCGAGTTGCAGCGTTTCGGAGAGGCGATCGAGCGCCGCTTTGCCCGCGCAGTACGCGGCCCAGCCCGCGTAACCCTGCCACGCCGCGCCGCTCGAAATGTTGATCAACACGCCGCCGCCCTGCCGGTCCGCTGCGTGCCGGAGGTATGCCTGGCAACCAAACAGCACGCCGAACAGATTCACGTCCAGATGCCGGCGCAGCGCTTCCGCGGTGAGCGCGCGCGCCGGAACGATCGGATCCAGCACGCCCGCGTTGTTGATCCACAGGTCGAGCCGCCCGAAGCGCGCGAACGCGTCTCGCGCAAAGGCATGCACCGCTGCCTCGTCCGCGACGTCCAGCGTGCGCGCGAGCACGTCGGTCCCGTCCGGCAGCGCCGGCGCGCCCCGCGAGCAGAGCGCGAGGCGGAGACCGCGCGCATGAAAATCCTTCGCAATTCCTGCGCCGATGCCGCGGCTCGCTCCGGTGATCACGGCCGACTTGCCGCGGAGGTCGGGCAGCGCCATCGCGGTATGATATGGGAAAGAGGTGCATCGGATGAGAACTGAAGCGGCGGCGGCGGAAGCGCTGCACATCGGCACGTTGCGCATCGCGCCTGCGCTGATGCTTGCGCCAATGGAAGGAGTCACCGACCGCTGCTTCCGCGGGCTGATCATCGAGACCAACGGGCCCGGAACGGTGGGTGCGGCCTGCACGGAATTCCTGCGCGTGACCGAGCACGCGCTGCCCTTCGCGCGCATCCGCGCCGAGATCGCGGATCATCGCTGGCCCGAGGTCGCGATCGGCGTGCAGATCATGGGCAACCGCGAGACCGCGGTCGCAGAATCCGCCGTGGTCGCCGCTGAAGCGGGCGCCGCATACGTGGACTTGAACTTCGGCTGCCCGGCGCCGCGCGTGTTCCAGCACTGCGCCGGCAGCGCGCTGCTCGCGGATCCGCCGCGGCTTGCGCGGCTGGTGCGCGCGACCGTGGACGCCTGCGCGGGACGCCTGCCGGTCACCGCGAAGATCCGCGCCGGCATCGAATCCGACTCCGGGCTCGTCGAGATCGCGCGCCGCATTGCGGACGCGGGCGCTGCCGCGCTGACCGTGCACGCACGGCTGCGCACCGACTCCTACGAGGATCCCGCGCGCTGGGAAAGAATTGCGCGCGCGAAAGCGGCGGTGCGCATCCCGGTGATCGGCAACGGCGGCGCCGACTCGCCCGCGGCGATCGTCCGCATGCGCGCCGAAACCGGCTGTGACGCGGTGATGGTCGGGCGCGGCGCGCTCGCCGACCCGTGGATCTTCCGCGCCCTCGCAGCGCTGCACGCAGGGAACCGCCATCCTCCGCCGTCGGCGGCGGCACGCCTGCAGTGGGTCCGTGCCTACGCCGCGCGAATGGAAGAAGGCGGCGCCACCCCGCTGCAGGCGCTGGGGCGCGCCAAGCAGGCGCTCAAGGCCGCAGCGCGCGCCGGACACCTGCCGTCTGCCGCAGTGAGAGCCGCACTACGGTCTCCGCGGCTCGAAGAGGCTCTCGCGCTCGCCGCTGAAAGCGCGGCCTGATCAGGCCGCCTGACTGTCCGCGGACTCCCCGCCCTCGGACTCGAGCCGCATCTGGAACTCGTCGCTCTCGTCCGGGCCCGCCTTCTTCTCTTCCTTCTTGCCGCACGAAGCGGTCAGCGCGAGCAGAAGGCCCGCGCACAGGGTGAACAGGATGGCTTTGCGCACGCGTCCATCTTACGCAGTGGAGAGGACGCTTGCATCGCGCCTGAACAATGCAATAGCATTGTACGAAATGGTCCTGGCCTCCCGCTTCGGCTTTGCCGCCGCCGCATCACGCTCCTCCGCGACCAACCTCGCCGGCGCCCTGAAGGGGCGTCTGGATCCGGCTCTGAAGCCGCTCAAGGAGATCTTCGCCGCGCCCTTCCTGATCCAGGACGACGGCGCCGTCGGCACGGCCATCCTCCATTCGGCCCAACGCGCCTTCGACTTCGCAGTGGCGCTGCAGGAGGCGGCGTGGCCGGTCGGCCTCCGCTTCACGCTGGCCGCTGCGCCGCCGGCCGGCATCGCCGCCAAGGATGACGCCGTCCGCGTGCGCGCGCAGAAACTCTTCAAGGGAATGGAGCGCGGCGCGGTGCTGCGCGCGGATCTGCCCGGCCGCAGCCCGGAAGAGTGCGCTCTGGCGGACGCGCTCGCGCGGCTGCACCGCACGCTGACCGCGGATTGGACCGAAGGCCGCTGGTTGGCCGTCCGTTCCTACCGACGCCACGGGAGGCAGGCGGACGTCGCGCAGGAACTCGGCGTGACGCAGCAGGCTGTCAGCCAGATGCTGCTCGGCTCCAGGCTGCGCGATTTGACGGCCGCGGAGAATGCACTGCGCGGCTGGCTCGGCGAGCCGCGGCACACCACGCTGTGGCCGCTCAAGATGCGCAGCCTCGCCGGCGCCCAGGCCGGTCTGTCCGGAACAGACTAGAATTCCCTGCCCTTTTCCGGGCCAACCATGCCGCAGATCGAATCCACTCCCGAGATGGTGGCGGGCGTTTACGCCCGGATGCGCGAGCGGCTTGCGATCGTCCGCGCACGCCTGCAACGGCCGCTGACGCTGGGCGAGAAGAATCTATACGGCCACCTTGCCGACCCGCGCGGGCAGGAGATCGCACGCGGCAAGGCCTACCTGCTGCTGAAGCCGGATCGCGTCGCGTTGCAGGACGCCACCGCGCAGATGGCGCTGCTGCAGTTCATGAGCGCGGGCCGCGATGAGGTCGCGGTGCCGAGCACCGTGCATTGCGATCACCTGATCCGCGCGCGCAAGGGCGCCGGTCCGGACATGGAGGTCGCGCTCGGCGAGAACAAGGAAGTGTTCGACTTCCTCGCCACGGTGAGCGCGAAGTACGGGCTGGGATTCTGGAAGCCGGGCTCGGGAATCATTCACCAGAACGTGCTCGAGAACTACGCGTTTCCGGGCGGCCTGATGCTGGGCACCGACTCGCACACGCCGAATGCCGGCGGGTTGGGCATGTGCGCGGTCGGCGTCGGAGGCGCGGACGCGGTGGACGCGATGGCCGGCTTCGCGTGGGAGGTGCTGCAGCCCGAGGCGGTCGCGGTGGTACTGACCGGCAGGCTGCAGGGTTGGACCGCGCCGAAGGACGTGATCCTGAAGGTGCTGGACCTGTTGACGGTGAAGGGCGGCACCAACCGCATCGTCGAGTACATCGGCCCGGGCACGGCGAGCATCAGCGCGACCGGCAAGGCGACGATCTGCAACATGGGCGCCGAACTCGGCGCGACTTGCTCGGTTTTCCCCTACGACGCGCGCATGGCGACGTACCTGCGCGCGACGCGGCGCGCGGCGCTGGCGGACCTCGCGGACAAGAACCGCGACCTGCTCGAGCCGGACCCCGAGGCGGTCGCGGACCCGAAGCAGCACTACGACCTGGTCCTCGAGATTGACCTCGACTCGCTGGAGCCGCATCTGGTCGGGCCGCACACGCCGGACCTCGCGCGCCCGGTCGGCAAGATGGGCGAGGCAGTCAGGCAGGAGGGCTATCCCGACAAACTCGCTTACGCGCTGATCGGGTCCTGCACCAACTCCTCCTACGAGGACATCTCGCGCGCGGTGGACGTCGCGCGACAGGCCAAGCGGCGCGGCGTGAAGGTCGCGGCCCCGCTGATGGTTTCGCCTGGCTCCGAGCAGATCCACGCCACCATCCGGCGCGACGGATTGATGAAGGAATTGGAGGAGGTCGGCGCGGTGGTGCTGGCCAACGCCTGCGGCCCGTGCATCGGCCAATGGCAGCGCGACGACCTGAAGCCGGGCGAGGGCAACACGATCATCACCTCGTTCAACCGCAACTTCCGCGGCCGCAACGACGCGAACGTGAACACGCTCGCATTCATGGGGTCGCCGGAGATCGTGATGGCCTACGCGATCGCGGGCCGCATCTCCTTCGACCCGCTGCGCGACACGCTGCCCGGACCCGACGGCAAGCCGTGGCGGCTCACGCCGCCCGCGCCCGCGCCGGAAGTCCCGCCGCATGGATTCGTGTTCCAGGAGACCGGCTTCGTGCCGCCGCCTGCCGCGCCGGAGCGCGCCAGGATCCGCGTCGCGGTGGATCCGCATTCCGAGCGCCTGCAACTGCTCGCACCCTTCGCGCCGATCCCGCGCAAAAACTACGCGCACATGCCGCTGCTGCTGAAGGTCAAGGGCCAGTGCACGACCGATCACATCTCGCCGGCCGGCAAGTGGCTGCGCTTCCGCGGCCATCTTGACAACATCTCGAATAACATGTTCACCGGAGCGCTGAACGCGTTCACCGGCAAGACCGGGACCACGCGCAGCCCGCTCACCGGCGCGAAGGAAGAGCCGGTGCCCGCCGTCGCGCGCGCGCTGAAGGCCGCGGGCCGGTTTTGGGTGGTGGTCGGCGACGAGAATTACGGCGAGGGATCGAGCCGCGAGCACGCCGCGATGAGCCCGCGGCAACTCGGCGCGGCCGCCGTGATCGTGCGCTCCTTCGCGCGCATCCACGAGACGAACTTGAAGAAGCAGGGCGTGCTGCCCCTCGTCTTCGTGAACGCCGCCGACTACGACAAGGTCCGCGAGGACGACACGCTGTCGCTGGAGGGCCTCGACCGGCTCGCGCCGGGCAGCGCGGCGGCCGCGGTGTTGCACCACGCGGACGGCGCCTCCGACCGCGCGCCGCTCAAGCACTCGCTGAACGCCGAGCAGATCGCCTGGTGGAAGGCCGGCTCGGCGCTCAACTCCCTGCTCGTGACCGCGTAGTGGGCGTCGCCGACGGCGTCCGGACGGTCGCGATCACCGGAGCCGGCACCGGCATCGGCCGGGCCTGCGCGCTGCGTTTCGCGCGCGAGGGCTGGCACGTGCTGCTGGCCGGGCGGCGCCGCGAGAAATTGGACGCGGTTGCGGCCGAGATCGCGCGGCTGCACGGCAGCGCCGGCGCGACGGTCGAAGCGCTGGACGCCGCGGAGCCCGGAGCGATGGAATCCGCGCTCGCGCGGCTGATCGCGGCCCGCGGTCGGCTTGACGCGCTGGTCGCGAGCGCGGGCATCAATCCGCAGCGCGCCCCCGCCCACGAGACCACGGACGAGAACTGGCACGAGACGCTGCGCGTCAACCTCGACGGCGTACACCGCGCCTGCGTCGCCGCGCTGCCGCACATGATGAGCCGGAAGCGCGGCGCGATCGTCACGCTCGGCAGCGTGGCCGGGCAGGTCGGCATGCTCGCGCGCGGCGCCTACGGCCCGTCCAAGGCCGCCGTCATCGAATACACGCGCAACCTCGCGCTCGACTACGCGCCTTGGAGCATCCGCGCCAACTGCGTTTGCCCGGCCTTCGTCGTGACCGACATCAACCGCGACTGGCTGCACTCGCTGCCCAAGCCGCAACACGACGCGCTGGTCGCCAAGCACCCGCTGGGCCTCGGGACTCCTGAGGACGTCGCGGGCGCAGTCCATTTTCTATGCACCGACGACGCCCGCTGGATCACCGGTGTGGATCTCGCGGTGGACGGCGGGTTCACCGCCCACTGATCCGCGCGGCGAATCTCACTGGATCGTGAAACTGATCGCGTTCGTCAGCAGCAGTTCAGTCGGAAAGGCCGTCGAATCCGCGACCTGCGCCTGCGCGTGGTAGGTGCGGCCGGACAGGTTCGGGTCGTTCGGCACCGCGAGGGTGATGGATCCGGTGGCGCCCGCACCTGCGGCGGTGCCGAGCGTGAAGGCCGGGATGGTGAGCACCGGAGGCTTGAGCCGCGCCATGCCGCCGAGCGACGGAGCCTCGGTCAGCACCGCAGTCTCGCCGATGAAGAGCGTGACCGAGTAGCCCGCCTTGCCACAGGCCTCGATCGTCAGGCTGCCGCCGATCGGCACGGAGGCCGGCCCGGCGAGCCGGATGCCCGTCTCGACGATCTCGAGCGTGCTGGAGAGCGACACGGGCAGGATGGTCTGCACCAGGCCGCTCGGCCAGGCGACCTCGACGAGCCGTAGACCGGCGGTGTGGCCGAGGCCGATCACCTGTTCGGCGGCGTCGGTGTTCGCGAAGCCCTTGCCGCAGGTCACCTGGCGCCACACGCTCTCGCCCTCCACGCGTTCGGCCCGCACACGCGCATGGATCGCGCTGCGGTTGGACCACACGCCGGTGAGCCGCGCCTTGATCCACGCGTAATCGTTGCCGCGGTTGTAGAACAGCGAGGACGGCTCGATGGTGAGCGGCAGGTCAAAAGGCCCGCCGTTGACCGCGAAGATCTCGACGAAGCCGTCGCCGTTCAGATCTCCCATCGGCGCGCCGTGGCCGCGCGTGTGTCCAAGCGCGCGAATGCCGCTCGAATCCGAGACGTCTCCCACGTCCAGCCCGCCGAACCCGTCCGGCCGCACGATGTAGAGGAAGTCCAAGTGCGCGGCGAAGGGGTGGCCTGTGCCGATGAAGATGTCCGGGAAACCGTCGCCGTTGGTGTCGCCGGTGTTGTGGCCCATGTCGTCCTGGCCGCCCATCCCGGAGGTGTAGGTGACGTCGCGGAACGTGCCGTCGCGGTTGTTGAGGAAAAGGCCGCTCGGGCGCATCACGATGTTCTGGTACTTCGGCGCGTAGATGTCGAGCCAGCCGTCGTTGTCAAAGTCCTCGAGCACGAGGCCGAAGTTGCGGTCCGGGTCGGCAACACCCGCTGCGGTCGCGACGTCCGTGAAAGTGCCGTCGCCGTTGTTGCGGTAGAGCGAGTTGCTGCCGTTCATGTTGCCGACCGCGATGTCCACCCAGCCGTCGTTGTCGAAGTCGCCGCTGCTGCAGTGCTTCCAGTCGCCGAGCGTGGTGATGCCCGCCGCCGCGCTGACCTCGGTGAAGAAGAGGCCGCCGTCGTTACGGTAGAGGTGGCAGTCGTCGGGCGGGCCGAGCACGAGGTCAATGTTGATGTTGACCGTGCAGAACAGGTCGAGGTCGCCGTCGCGGTCATAGTCCAGCGCCGTGGCGCCGAAGGTCGCGTCATCCACCAGCCCCGCGTCGCCGCACGAGTTGGAGATGTCGGTGAACTTGCCGATCGTGTTCAGGTCGTTGCGCAGGAAGCGGTTCCGGTCCGGCTCGTCGAAGCCGCCGCACGGATAGTAGAGGTCAATGTCCCCGTCGTTGTCGAAGTCGGCGGCCTGCACGCCCCAGGTACGCCGCCCGTCGTCGGGGATGTCCCACGGGACGCTGACGTCCTCGAAGGTGCCGTCGGCCTTCTGGCGCAGCACGAAACACAGCGCGCCATCGTTGCTGACGCAGAGGTCAATCAGTCCGTCGTTGTCCAGGTCGGCCATCGCGGCGCCGCGCCCGAAGGACACCACCCGGGCGTTCTTCTGCGCGGCGAGATCGTCGAAGACCGGCAGGTTCGCACCCTGTGCGGACGGCAAGAGCGAAAGGAGGAGCAGCATGAGTCGGTGATGGGATGCGGGGCGGAGATGGCGGCCTTTCGTGAAGCCGCCCTCCCGTGCCAGCGGCGCGGGAGGGCGGCGAAGAAGGCTACCTCGAGCGGGGGCTACGGGATGGCGATGTCCACGCGGGTGGAGAGGCCATGGACCGTGCCAGCGGCGTTAGTGAAGTGCGCCTGCAGGTAGATCGTGGTGCCGGACAGCGTCGAATCGTTGGGCAGCGTCACGGTGCCGTTGAAGCGGCCCGTCGCGTCGAGACCGAAGGTTCCCATGGACGCGTACGGAGCGCCCAGTTCGAGCACACCGCCGAAATTCGGGTCCACCACGAAGTTCGGAGTCCGCGACCACAGCAGATCCACGTTGTCGAGCGCCGGGCCATGCGCGTCAATCGTCATCGGACCGCCGACGGCGGGCGTGCCGCTCATCTCGATGCCGGTCTCGATGAAGTGGTAACTCACGTCCACCGCGGGGGCGAGCACGCGTTGGATCGCGCCATTCGGCCAGAGGATCTGCACGTAATCAATCGCAGTGTCCGCGCCGAGGCCGACGTACACCGCCGGTTCATCGGTGTTGCAGAAGCCCTTGCCGGCCTGGATGGTCTTGTTGATGCTGCGGCCGCCCGGAACGAAGGCGGAGACCTTCGCGCCGACGCCGAACCAGTTCATCAACACGCCTTCGGCAGTCACCCTGATCCTGTGGTTCGAGTTGTTGCCCTGGCTGACGAACAGTGATTTGACGCCGTTCGAGTTCGGGTAGGACGGCGGGCCGCCGTTGCAGAAAAAGACGTCCGGCCACAGGTCGCCGTTCAGGTCGCCGATCGGCTGGCCGTGGCAGCGCGTGAGACCCGGCGAGTTGATGCGCGACTCGTAGGAGTAGTCGAACACCTTGATGTTGTTGCCGTACGGCGCAGTCAGGTACATCACGTCCTTCTGCACCGAAGACGCGTGGCCAGTGCCGAACAGCAGTTCAGGGTAGCCGTCCATGTCCAGGTCACCGACGTTGTGGCCCATGATGTCGTGCTGCTTGATGCCGCTGTTCAAGGTGACGTTGCGGAAGGTGCCGTCGCCGTTGTTGAGGAAGAACTGGGTCCACAGGCGGAAGCGCGGGATGACGACGTCCAGCCAGCCGTCGCCGTTCATGTCCTCGAACACCACGCCGAAGTTGTTGTCGAAGGAAACGATGCCCGCGGCCAGGTGAATCTCCGTGAAGTTGCCGGTGCCGCTGTTCAGGTAGATCAGCGCATCGCCCTCGAAGTCGGAGACCCCGATGTCCGGGAAACCGTCGTTGTTGATGTCGGCCGCGCCGCAGTGGCGGAAGTCGCCGGTCTCGACGATGCCCGCAGACACGGACACGTCCTGGAACGCCATGTTGCCCGTGTTGAGCAGCAGGGTGCTGCTCGGATAGACGACCTGGCCGGTCTGCGAGTCGGTGTAGCGGTTGTTGGCGATGAAGAGGTCAAGGTCCCCGTCCAGGTCGGCGTCCAAGGAGGTCGCACCGAAGGAGGAAGTATTGAGGTTCTTCAGATCGCCGCCGCCCCCGTTCGTGAGCACGTCGTAGAAGGTGCCCGTGACGTTCAGGTCGTTGCGCCAGAGACGGTCCTTCTGCGGGCCGGGGTGGCCGCCGCAGGGCACGTACATGTCGAGGTCGCCGTCGTTATCGAAGTCGGCGGCGACGACGCCGCCCTCGGCGCGGCTGTCATGGACGATTCCCCAGGCCGTCGTCATGTCAATGAAGGTGCCCGGGTTGGCCGGATCCTGACGGAAGATGCCGTCAATCGCGGTGACGTTCGACGAGTAGAGGTCCAGCAGACCATCGTTATCGAAATCCACCATCGCGGCGCCGCGGCCCCACCCATCGTGGAGCACGCCAGCGGCGGCAGCGGTATCGGTGAAGCGGATGCCGTGGTCTTGGGCGACGCAGAGCAGAACGGGGAGGATGAGGGTGAGCATGGCGAATCGGGATCGGAGGGGGTGACTCCGACCCTCCAATGATACGCGATGGGTAGGAATTTGGTTTCCTAAAATCGAGCGAATAAAGCGCTCGCGGCAATAGCCGTCACAGGCAAAACGCCAGATTCACAAACCCCCGAACTCCCGTTCGGATCAAGGGATAGGGCGTCCCTATTGGATTCGCAGATCCAGCCGGTTGGTCAGCATCCGCGTGGCTGCCGGCTGCAAGGGATGGTGCATCCCGGCTTGCACATACAACATCTGGCCCACCAGGACGGATTGATTCGGGATGGACAGGCTGATCACGCCCTGACCGGTCGGGCCGATCGCCACCGGCGGTAGGTAGACCAGGGGCGGGGCAATGCGCAGGAAGCCCCCCAGGTCCGGTCGTAGGGTCAGGGAGGGCGCCGCCCCGATGAAAAGGTCGAATTCCTGGCCCTGCGGGCCGCAGAAATCGACGTCGAGCAGATCGCCGATCCGCGCGGTGTCCGTGGTCCAGATGCCGGATTCCACGACGTCCAGCCGGCTGCGGAGGGCCGGCGCCAGAACGTGCTGCTCGATCCCGCTGGGCCAGAGGATCTGCAGGTACTGGACACCCTGCGTCTCGCCGAGCCCGAAGTGGGTGCGGTGTTCGTCGGTGTTCGCGAAACCTTTGCCGGCGGTCACCGTGCGGCGGATTTCGCGCCCATCCTGCGTCAGCGCCGTCATGCGCGCGCCGACCGCGTCGCGGTTGGACACGAGTCCGCGCAGTTCGGCGCTGAACCACTCGTTCGGGTTGCCCTGCGCCCGCCACAGGTACGCCTCCTGGATCGTGGCGGCCTGCACCGAGGGGCCGCCGTTCACTGCCCAGATGTCCAGGTAGCCGTCGCGGTTCAGGTCCGCGAAAGGCGTGCCGTGATTGCGTCCCGGACCGGCGGAGCGGATGCCGCTCTGTACCGAGACGTCGAGCGCGCGCAGGCCGCCGACCCCGTCCGGGCGGACCAGGTACATCACGTCCAGCGACACCGTGCTGGGGTGTCCGGCACCGATGTAGATGTCCGGGAAGCCGTCGGCGTTGATGTCGCCGACGTTGTGACCCATGTCCTCCTGGCCGCCGATCATGCTCGCCGCGGACACGTCGCGGAAAGTGCCGTCCCCGTTGTTCAGGAACAGTTTGGTGGTGTCCGTATGCGAGGTGCCGCCGTGCAGGTACTTGGGCAGCATGACGTCCTGCCAGCCGTCGTTGTCAAAGTCGGTGAAGACGAAGCCGAAATTCTTGCCCGGGTGGTCCACGCCGACCGCGGCCGCGAGTTCGACGAAGGTGCCGTCGTGGTTGTTGCGGTACAGGCGGCTGGGACCGTCGTAGTCGCCGACGCCGAAGTCCATCCAGCCGTCGTTGTCGAAATCGCCCGCGCCGACGTGCTTGAAGTTGCCGCGGTGCGTCATGCCGGACTGCTGGGTGACGTCGGTGAAGTGCAGGTTGCCGTCGTTGCGGAACAGGCGCAGCGGTTGCGGCGTGACCGATCCGTAGGTGATCGTCGCGGAGGTGAAGAGGTCGAGATCGCCGTCGCGGTCGAAGTCCGCCGCGGTGCAGCCGAAGTTCGAGTCCGCGACCGCGACCGCGTCGCCGGCGACCGCGGCGGTCAGCAGAGTGAAGCGGCCCAGTGTGTTCAGGTCGTTGCGTAGGAAGCGGTTCGGCTCCGCGAGGTGGAAGCCGCCGCAGGGGAAATAGAGGTCCGGGTCCCCGTCGCTGTCAAAATCCGCCGCCACGACGCCCCACGTCTGCTTGGTGTCCTGCGGGATGCTCCAGGCCTGCGTCATCTCCTGGAAGCCGGTCGGGGTCTGCCGGAAGTAGTAAGTCTGAATGCTCGCGCTCGTGGCGATCAGGTCCAGCAGCCCGTCGCCGTCGAGGTCCACGGTCGCGCCACCGCGCCCGAAGCAAGGCACGTTCACCCCGGCCTGCGGGGCGATGTTCTGGAACACCATCGGGAAAGCGCCGTTGGTGTTCTGCGCGAATCCGGCCGGCGTCAGCGCAACCAGCGCGCAGATCGCGACTGCAAGGGAGAGGAGGCGTGAGGACATGGGGTGAAGGGAGCGGCGACAGAGGGCTCTGATTCGCTGCCAGCATTATCGCACGCGAGAACGGCGGCTCAACACTCTCATTCCGCGCGCGTATCTTGCTTGTAGCCATCATGGCGGCCCTCGTCACCCTGATTCTCGCCGCAGGCACCTATGAAACGCCGCAGCAGCCCGCGGCTCTGGACCGCCTCTGCGCGAACCTGGAGGAGCGCCGGGCGGAACTGCACATCCCCGGCATGGCCATCGCGGTGATCCGGGATGGGGAGGTGATCCTGGCGCGCGGCTTCGGCCTGGCCGATCTGGAGCAGGGCCGGCCGGCGGACGCGGAGACCCTCTTCGCGATCGGCTCGACCACCAAGGCTTTCACCGCCGCGCTGGTCGGGATGGAGGTGGACGCCGGCCGCATGGCCTGGGACGACCCGATCACGCGATTCTTGCCGGAGTTCCGGCTGCCGATCCGCGGTGCCGCCTCGGAGGGTGATGAGGTCACGCTGCGCGACCTTCTCTGTCACCGCACCGGCTTCACGCGCACGGACGTCCTGTGGGCGAGCGGGCGCGCGACCTCGCAGCAGATCCTCGCGGCTTCGCTCCAGGCGGAGCCCTGGGCCGACTTCCGCGCCGAGTGGCACTACAACAACGTGATGTTCCTGGCCGCGGGAGAGGCGACCGCCGCGGCGGCCGACCGGCCGTGGAGCGCGCTGCTGCAGGAGCGGTTGCTGACGCCGCTGGGAATGAAATCCACCACCGCGCAGACGGCCGACGCGCTGAAGGACCCGCGGCTGGCAGCGGGATACCTCTGGAACGAGGAACGCGGCGAGTTCGAGCGCCAGCCGATCCGTCCGGTGGATCAGGTCGCTCCGGCCGGTGCGATCTTCTCGAACGCGCGGGACATGTCGCGCTGGGTGAGGTTTCAGTTGGCAGGCGGCAATTGGGAAGGAAAGCATTTGCTGCGCGAGGCGACGCTGCGCGAGACCTGGACTGCGCAGATCGAGATCGCACCCGGCGCGGACTACGGCCTGGGCTGGATGCTGCACGATTGGCAGGGTCGCGCAGTGGTCGAGCACGGCGGCAACATTGACGGCTTCGCAGCGCAAGTGGGAATGATTCCCGAGGACGGGATCGGCTACGTGCTGTTGTGCAACGTGTCGGCGACGCTGCTGCAGTCCGTCTCGCAGCAGATGGTGTGGGAGGCGCTGCTGGGCGGGCCGTCAACGGCGGAGGATTCGCCTGCCGCCGCTGCACCGCCAGCCGCAGAAGATCTCTCGGCACTTGCCGGCGAATACGAGGCGGATTTCGCCGCCTTCCGCGACCAGACCTTCACGGTGCAATGGGACGGCGAGAAACTGCGCGTGGACGTGCCGGGCCAGATGCTCTTCGAACTTGCGGCGCCGCGCGCGGACGGCGCGCGCCCCTTCGTGATCACCGACCAGATCGCGGTCGCCTTCGATCGCGACGGCGAGGGGCGCGTGCGCGCGATGCGCATGTTCCAGTCGGGCCTGGTGTTTGTGCTGCCGCGGCGCGGCGCGGAGCCGGAGGGCTGGAATCCGCCGCCGGATCCGGCGGACACCGGCTGGACCGGCATCTACGGCCAGGAAGGATCGCCGAGGACGATGCCGGTGCGGCTGCGCAACGGCATGCTGACCGTCGAAGTTCCCGGCGAGACCGAATACGAGTTGACATCCGTGGACGCGGAAGGCTGGCGGCGCCTGCGCACGGTGCCTGACGCCCGCCTGCGCTTCGTGCACGACGCGGACCGCGGCGCCGCGACGATGGAATTCGACGGCATTGGCCCGACGCTCCACCTCACGCGCCTCTCCGGACTCGACTCGGACGAGACGTTGCCTTCCGCGGCAGAACTGGAGGCGCGCTTCGACGCTCCCGCTCGCGCGGCGGCGCTGGCGGCGCTCGGCGGGCTGCGGCTCCGCGGCACCTTGCGCTTCGTGCATGGCGGTGCCGCGGGCACCATCGAGATCCTGGTTGCGCCGGACGGGCGTGAACGGCATCGGGTGGATCTCGGTGTCTTTGGCGACGCGGTCTCGGTGGTGGATCCGCGGGGCGCGGGTTCCGGTTGGGAGGAGAGCGCGTTCCGTCCTTTCGCCGAACTCGAGGGCGAACAACTGCGCCACAGCCTGCGTTTGAGCGTGTCGAACCTGTGGACGAGATGGGGCGCCGCCTGGGACGGCGTGACGGTGCTGCGAGTCGAGGAGTGGCACGGCACGGAATGCGCGGTGCTCGGGCTGCTCGCGGGAGACCTGACCGACTCCGCGTGGATTCGCCTGGACACGCTCGACCTGGTGCGGCTGGACGTGCGCCAGCCGCTGCCTGGAATGGGAACTCTGCCGGCCTCGTGGCGATTCGACGATTTCCGCGAGATCGGCGGGCTGCGGATCCCCCACCGCATCGAGTCTTCGAACGACGCGGAGGGGCGCATCGAGTCCGTCATCCTCGAAGTCGAGACGGGCGCGGCGCCCGGAAACGACGAGTTCGCGCGGCCAGCCGGCCGCTGAGACTATCCCCCTGCCTGGCCTTCGTCGGTGATGCCGGCAGTGATCGCGAGGCGCAGCGCGTCCTCCACCTTCATATCCAGTTGCGCGAGTTTCTCGCGCGGCACGAACACCATGAAGCCGCCGATCTGGTAGGACATCGGCAGGAACACGGCGATGCGCCCGGCGTCGCGCGGCTGCCGCGTCAGGCTCTCCGCGTCTTCCTGCGTGACGAAGCCGAGCATGCGGATCTCCGGCGTGACGTCCACCGTGACGACCCGCCCCATCCCCTTCTTCTTGCCGGTGAAGAAAGACATGAAGTCGCGCACCGAGCCGTAGATCGTCTTGACCAGCGGGATGCGATCGAGAAGTTGCTCGACCGCCGCGACGAGCATGCGGCCGAGGAAGGCGTTCATCAGCGCGCCCACTGCGGCCACCGCGATTACGCCCAGCACGAGTCCGACGCCCGTGAAGTACCACTCCTCGGGCAGTGCGAGAAGCCACAACCAGTGGAACAGCCGCTCCGCGCGGGAGAGGAGCCACCACAGCGCATAAAGCGTCAGCGCCAGCGGCAGAACGAAGGTCAACCCGCGCAAGAACAGGCCGGCGAGTTTCTTCGGCATCTAGGCGACCACTCCCTCGACGCGCTCGAAATGCGCGAACATCTTCTGCGACTCCGCGAGGTCCTTGAGAGTTCGGAAGTCGCAACATTTCGCGAAGGCGTTCCATATCTCCATCACCGCCGGGTTGCCGTGCGCGGCGCGCGAATGCTCCTCGCTCTTCCACGAGGCGATCTCGACGTAGCAGCCGTCGGCGGCCTTCAGCAGCAGGACCGGGTCGCCGGTCGCGAGGCCCTCGCGGCGCAAGGTCGGGACGTGGCGGCGGATCAGGTCCAGGAGTTCCTGCTCCATGCCGGCGTGCGGCTTGAAGACGGCGACGTAGGTGACCGCGTGGTTCATCGTGGCTCGCGCGAAACACGATACTCTCTTTCCATGCGAGCCGCCGCTCCGCTCCTCTTCGCCCTCGCCGCCTGCTCCGCCGAGCCGATGGCGCTTCTGCACGAACTGGAAGGCTCGTGGAGCGGCACGCATCGCTTGCTGGGCGACGACACGGCCTACGCGGCCGACTACACGATCCGCCGCGAGGGCGGCACCCTGATCTGGGAGTTCCGCTCCGACTGGAACGGCGGCTTCACCGGGCGCGGCGTACAGCACTGGGATCCGCGGTTCGAGAAAGTGATCGAGTCCTGGACCGACTCGTTGAATCCTGGCAAGGAGTCGGTCTCGCGCGGCGCCATTGACCCGGCTGCCGGCATCCTGGCGATGAGCAGCGAGGAGACCGACCCGGCAACGGGCACACGCGTCCCCTATCTGCACGTCACGCGCATCGTCTCGCGCGACGCGTGGCACTACGTGATGACGCGGATGCCCGAGGGCGCGGCGCCGCAGGACGTGATGCGGATCGAGATGCGGAGGAAGTGATCGCGCGGGCGGCTACGATTTCCCGCGCATGTCCGATTCCGCCGACCGGGTTCTCGAAGTCGCGCGAGTCGCGGGGCGTCGCGCCGCCGCCGTGTGCCGCGCCGTGCTCGCCGAGAGCGCCGACGCACCCGGCGCGATGGCGAAGGGTGACAACAGCCCGGTCACGGTCGCGGACTACGGCTCGCAGGCGGTGATCCTCGACGCGGTGCGCGCGGCGTTCCCGGCGCATGGAATCATCGCGGAGGAAGGCTCCGCACACCTGCGCATGAGCGCGGGCGAGGCGGGCGTCGTGCAGATCGTGCGCCTGGTCGGCCAGTCCCTCGGGCGCGCGCTGGACTTCAGCGCGGTGTGCGGAATGATTGATCATTCCGGCGGCGGCGTCAACGCGGAATTCGCGTGGTGCGTGGATCCGATTGACGGCACCAAGGGATTCCTGCGCCGCGAGCAGTACGCGGTCGCGATCGGCGTGTTGCGCGCGGGCAGGCCATGGGCCGGCGTGCTGGCCTGCCCGAACCTGCCGGTGGATTTTGCGCGCCCGGACGGACCGCGCGGGCTGATGTTCGTCGCCGCGCAGGGCCGCGGCTGCACGGTCGAGGCTCTGGACGCCGGCGCCGCGCGACCGACGCGCGTCACGCGTTTCGCCGATCCGCGGCAGTGGCGCGTTCTCGGCAGTGTCGAGTCGGCGCACGGCGACCCCCAACTCCTGCACGACGTGATCGCGCGCGCCGGCGTCGGCGGCGGCTTCGTTCGCTACGATTCACAAGTCAAGTACGGCGTGGTTGCGATGGGCGCGGCCGAGATCTACCTGCGGCCGCGCAACAAGCCGGCATACCGCGAGCAGGTGTGGGATCACGCGGCCGGCGTGATCGTGTGCGAGGAGGCGGGCGGTTGCGTCAGCGACATGGACGGCAAGTTGCTCGATTTCTCGCGCGGCAAGCGCCTCGAGGACAACCGCGGCGTGCTGGCGACCAGCGGCGGCGCGGTGCATGAGGCGATGCTTCGCGCGCTGGCCGCCTTGTCACAATGAACGGGTGATCCCGCTCCGCGTCCGCCGCGTCGAATTCGCGCGCACGCCGTGCCGGACGCGGTTGCCGTTCCGCTTCGGCACGGTCACGGTGCGCGAGGCGGACTTGCTGACTTGCCGCCTGCGCGCGGCGGCGGACGGCGCGGAAACGCATGGCTGGTCTGCCGACCTGCTGGTGCCGCGCTGGTTTCGCAAGGACATCGCGCGCGAACCGGTGGAGGACGCTGCGGCGCTGGAGGCCTGCGCGCGCGAGGCGGCACGGGGCTTCGTCGCCGCGGGCGTCGGCTCCACCGCCTATCTGGTGCGCCGTGTCTTCGCAGAACGTGTGGAGACGCAACCGACGGACGCGCCCGACCTGCTCGAGCGAGGATTCGGCGTCGCACTGGTTGAGCGCGCACTGCTCGACGCGGCATGTCGCGCTGCCGGCATGCCCTTTGCCGAAGCGCTGCGGCGCGATCTCTTCGGCGCGGGCGCCTTCGACGCCTCGCCGCGCGCGGAGATCGAGGTGCGGCACACGGTCGGCATGCTCGATCCGCTGCGCGCGAGCGAAATCTCGCCCGCGCAACGCGTGAACGACGGGCTGCCGCAGGCGCTGGAGGCAGACGTCGCCGCCTATGGATTGCGCCGCTTCAAGGTCAAGATCGGAGCGGGTTTCGCGGCGGACAGCGCGCGCCTGCTCGCCCTCGCCCGCCTCTTCGCGGACCTCGACCTCGACCCGCGCGTCACGCTCGACGGCAACGAACAGTTCGAAAACCTCGACGCGCTGGCCGATCTCCTCGAGGCCGTGCGCGCCGAGCCGGACGGTGCGCGCCTGCTCGCGCGCCTCGACTTCATCGAGCAGCCGCTGCCGCGCGCGCGGACCTTCGAAGCCGCGGCCAACCGCGGCGTCGCGCGCGTGACCGTCTTCGCGCCGCTCGTCCTCGACGAGGCCGACGCGCGGCCCGACGCGCTCGCGCGCGCCGCGGCCTTCGGCTGGCGCGGGGTTTCGGTCAAGAACTGCAAAGGCGTGCTGCGCGCACTGGAGGCGGCGCGCTTCTGCGCGGCGCGCGGCGGCGGCCTGTTCCAGACGAGCGAAGATTTGACAAACCTGCCCGTCCTCCCGCTGCAGCAGGATCTGTGCACCGCGACCGCGCTCGGCCTCGCGCACGCCGAGCGCAATGGCCATCACTACTTTCGCGGACTCGATCACCTGCCGGCCACACTGCAGCGCGAGGCGCTGACCGCGCACCCCGACCTCTATCGCCCGCTCGGCGCAGGCGCGGCGTTGCGCATCGAAGACGGGCGCCTGCGTCTCGGCTCGGTGCTCGCCGCGCGCGGTTACGGGCACGATCTCGGCGGCCACGCGGATAACCTCGAGGCGGTTGCGGAGGCGTAGCATCCCGGCGTGCGCTACCCGGGTCCCGGCCGCTTCAAGTCGCTCGCGGAGTTCGCCGCGCACGCGGCCGCGGTCGCACCGGAACTGAAGGCGGACGAGACGCTGCTCGGCGCGGCCGGACCCTTCGGCCGCCCGCTCCGGGTGCTCGGCCGCGCGCTGGGCAATCGCTTCGCCTGCCATCCGATGGAGGGTTGGGATGCCACGCAGCACGGCGGGCCGAGCGAACTGACGCTGCGCCGCTGGCGGCGCTTCGGCGAGTCCGGCGCCGCTCTGATCTGGGGGGGGGAAGCATACGCGGTGCGCCGTGACGGCCGCGCAAATCCCCGCCAATTGTTTCATAATTCCGCGCGGGACGGGATCGGCGACCTGTCGCGGCTGCTGGCCGAGGCGCGGCGCGGCGGCGCGCTGGTCGGGCTGCAATTGACGCACTCGGGCCGCTTTGCGCACCCGGACGGGCCGCCCGCGCCGCGCACGCTGTTTCGCCACCCGCTGCTCGAGCAAAAGCATCCGCACGCGGCCGCCGCCGCGCTGCTCACCGACGCGGAATTGGAAGGCATCGGCGAGGATTACGTCGCCGCCGCGCGGATCGCGCAGCGCGCCGGATTCGACTTCGTGGACGTCAAGTGCTGCCACGGCTATCTGCTGCACGAGTCGCTGGCGGCGCGCGCGCGGCCCGGCGCTTACGGCGGCGAGTTCGCGGGCCGCACGCGATTCCTGCTGCGCCTGCTGGACGCTATCCGCGCCGCCTGCCCCGGCCTGGGGCTGGGAGTGCGGCTCTCGCTCGGCGACACGGCGCCCTACGAGGCCGGACCGGACGGGATCGGGAAGCCGATGGAGTTCGCCCCCCCCTATCTGCACGGCTTCGGCGTGGATTCGCGGCTCCCCGACCGGACGGACCTGACCGAGCCGCTGGCCCTGCTCGCGCTGCTGCGCGCGCACGGCGTCGCGCTGCTCAACGTCACGCTCGGCTCGCCGTACTGGAACCCGCACCTGCAGCGGCCCGCGGCCTTCCCGCCGAGCGACGGCTACCAGCCGCCGGCCGACCCGCTGGCGATGGTCGCGCGCCACGTCGCCGCCGCGCGTGCCGCGAAGGCGGCGCAACCGGAAATGATCGTCGTCGGCACCGGCTGGACTTACCTGCAAGAATTCCTTCCCTATTACGCACAGTGCGAACTCGACTGCGGCGGCGCCGACTTCATCGGCCTCGGCCGGATGCTGCTGCCTTACCCGGACCTGCCGCGCGACCTGCTCGCCGGCCGCGTCCCCGACCGCCGCCGCCTCTGCCGCACCTTCAGCGACTGCACCACCGCGCCGCGCAACGGCATGGTCAGCGGCTGCTTCCCGCTCGACGCCTTCTACCGGGAGATGCCCGAAGCCGCGCGCGTGCGAGCGCTGCGGCCGGAGGCCGCGCGGGAGTGAGCCGCTTCCGCGACTACTGGCGCCAGTGCGGCCCCGGCTTCCTGCAAAGCGCGCTGACGCTCGGCGCCGGCACCGCGGCCAGCAGCCTCTTCGCCGGCGCGCTCTACGGCTACCGGCTGCTGTGGGTCGCGCCGCTCGCGATCCTCGTCGGCGCCGCGGCGATGGCCGCGGTCGCGCGGCAGACCCTCGCGACCGACGAGAGGCCGCTCGCCGCGATGCGCCGTCGCGCCGGGCCATTCTTTGCGTGGGCCTGGGCCGGCGGCGCGTTGCTCGCCTCGGTCATCTGGCACTTCCCGCAGTACAACCTCGCGGCCGCGAGCCTTGCGGACGCCGCGGAGGTCGCCGGCGCGCCCGGCCTGCACCCCGGCCTCGCCAGCGGCATCGTGCTCGCATGGGCGGTGCTCTTGAGCCTGATGTACGGCAAGGACGCGCGCTGGGTGCGAATCTATGAACGATTGCTGAAGTGGATGGTGTGGATCATCGTCTTCGCGCTGGCGTGGGTGGTGGCGCAGACGCACACGGACTGGAGCGCGGTGGCGCGCGGCTTCATTCCCTTCCGTTTCCCTGAAGCGGCCGCCGCGGGGCCGGGCAGCGTGGAGGTTGCGCTGAGCGGTCTGGCCGCCGCCGTCGGCATCAACATGGTATTCCTCTATCCCTACAGCCTGCGCGCGCGCGGCTGGAAGCGGGAGCAATCGGAACTCGCGCGCTTCGACCTGCTCTTCGGCATGGTGATTCCGTACGCCGTCGCGACCAGCCTGCTGGTGATCGCGACCGCGAACACTTTGCACGCGAGCGGCGCCGCGGTGGACCAGAAGGCGGCGATCGCGACGACCGCGCGCGTGCTCGGCGACGTGATCGGGCCGATCTCCGGCCGCCTGCTCTTCGACCTCGGCATGATCGCGATGGCCCTGTCCTCGATCACGCTGCACATGGTGGTGTGCGGGCTGGTGGCGATGGAGGTCTTCGGCTTCGCCTTCGGCAGCCGCGCGCACCGCCTCTGCACGCTGATCCCGGTGCCCGGGGCGCTCGCGCCCTTCTTCTGGGCCGAATACTCCGTTTATCTGGCGCTGCCGACCTCGATCGCCTGCGGCGCGCTGCTGCCGCGCGCCTGGCTCGGCTTCGCGCACGGCGAGACGCGCCGCTCCGGGCGCATTGCGCTGCTGCTCGCCGCTGGCGTGATGCTCGCGGGCCTCGGACTTCTGCTGTGGCAGAGCCTCGGCAAGTGAAGATCCTGCGCCTCGGCTACGCCGCCGCGCACGTCGCGATGCGCTCCTCCTACCGCGCGCTCGGCCACGCACCGGACCGGCCCGGCACACCGGTGGAGATCGGGGCGCACGTGGATTGGGACGCGACGCTCGCGCTGCGGCGGCGGCTCGACGCGCTCGGCTTCGGCGTCGCCGAGGCGATGGACACCGCGCAGCGCTTCGAGATCGGCTGGGAAAACGCGCGCGAACTGATCGCGCGCTGCGGCGAGTTGCATTTGACGAACGGGTTCTGCGCGGGTGCGGCGACTGACCAGCGTCCGGACGCGGCGAGTCCCGCCGCGCTCGCGGACGCGGTCGTCGAGCAGTGCGATTTCATTGCAAGCCGCGGCGGCGTGCCGGTGATCCTGCCGATGCCCGCGCTCTCCCTTCGGCGCGCCGGGCCGGAAGTCTATCTCGACGTTTACGGTGCCATCTTCGCGCAAGTCCGCGGCCCGGTGATCGTCCACTGGCTCGGGCCGATGTTCCTGCCCGCGCTGGAGGGCTACTTCCCCGGCGACTCCTTCCTCCGCGTAATGGCGCACGCTCCTGCGATAGCGCGTGCGTGCAAACTCTCGCTGCTCGACGCGGCACTGGAGGTGCGCGTGCGGCGCGAGATCCTCCCGCGCGATCAGTTCGTACTGACCGGCGACGATCTCCACTTCGCGCGCCTGATCCTCGGCGGCGAGCCGACCGCCGCGGCGCCCGCCGCGCCGCCGCCGGTCGCGCGCTGGACGGAGTTCGCCGGCCGCGAAGTCGCCCTCGGCGACTTCAGCCACGCGCTGCTCGGCGTGCTGGATGCGGTCGCCGCGCCCGCGCGCCGCGCGCTCGACGCGCTGGCCCGCGGCGACGCCGCCGAGTACCTGCGCGTCATGGGGCCCTGCGAGGAACTCGGGCAGTGGCTCTTCCAGCCCCCCACCTCTTCTTACAAGGCCGGCCTCGCCTACCTGGCCTGGCTCGGCGGCCACCAGCCGGACTTCATCCTGCCCAACCGCGCCGACCTGCTCCGCGACCGCGCGCACGCGATCGCGTTGGCTGCGCTGGCCCGCCGCGCGGGCTGCTAACCTGCACGCCGTGGCAATTCGCCTCCGCGTCAACGGCAAGGAGCACGATCTCAACGATTCCGACGGTCAGATCCCGCTGCTGTGGATCCTGCGCGACCGCCTCGGGCTGACCGGCACCAAGTACGGCTGCGGCATCGCCCAGTGCGGCGCCTGCACGGTGCTGCTCGACGGCAAGGAGGCCGTACGCGCCTGCGTGGTGCTGGCGTCCGCGGTCAACGGGCGCGAGGTCACGACCATCGAGGGCATCTCGCCCGACGGCGGCCACGCGCTGCAGCGGGCGTGGGCCGCGCACGCGGTGCCGCAGTGTGGCTTCTGCCAGGCCGGGCAGATCGTGCAGGCTGCGGCCTTCTTGGCCGCGAAGCCGCAGCCCACAACCGACGACGTGGACATCTGGATGTCCGGAAACCTCTGCCGCTGCGGCACGTACCCGCGCATCCGCGCCGCCATTCTCGAAGCGGCCGCAGATCTGGCCGCGGAAGCACCGCGGTGAGCCCGACCGCGCTCTCGCGCCGCGGTTTCCTCGGCGGACTGGTCGCCGCTGGCGGTTTCGTGCTGGCGCTGCCGCGCGCGGCCGGCGCTGCGCTGCGCACTCTCGGCGCGGACGCATCGGATGATGTCTGGCAGGCCGACCTCTTCCTGTCACTCGCCAGCGACGGCAGCGTGACGATCTTCGCGCACCGCTCGGAGATGGGCACGGGCATCCGCACCACGCTGCCGATGGTGATCGCCGACGAGATGGAAGCGGACTGGGCGCGCGTGAAAATCGAGCAGGCGCTGGGCGACGAACGCTACGGATCGCAGAACACCGACGGCTCGCGCAGCGTGCGCGAATCCTTCGGCCGCATGCGCCGCATCGGCGCGACTGCGCGCTGGATGCTGGAGGCAGCCGCGGCGGAGCACTGGGGCGTACCGCGCGAGCAGTGCAAGGCGGTGCAGCACCAGGTGTTGCACGCCGCCACCGGCCGCAGCCTTGGCTACGGCGAACTCGCGGCGGCGGCGGCCGGGATCAAGCAGCCGGCGCCGGAGCAGGTGACGCTGAAGAAGCGCGCCGAATGGCGGCACATCGGCAAGGAGGGCGCGGCGATCACCGACTTGCATGACCTCGTGACCGGCAAGGCACTATTCGGCGCCGACATTCGGCTGGAGGGAATGCTCACCGCCATGATCGAGCGCCCGCCGGTGGTCGGCGGAATTGTGAAGAATTATTCGGCTGACGCCGCGCTGGCCGTGCCCGGCGTCGAGCGCGTTCTGCGCATGGCCGACGGTATGACGCCGCCGGCCTTCCGGCCGCTGGGTGGCGTCGCCGTGCTGGCGCAGGACACCTGGTCTGCTTGGCAGGGCCGGCGCAAACTGACGATCGAATGGGAGGACGGCCCGAACGCCGGCTACGACTCAGCGGCCTTCCGCGAGGATCTTCTGTCAACCGTGCGCAAGCCCTGCCGGGTCGTGCGCGCGCGCGGCGACGCGGGCGCGGCCTTTGCAGCCGCCAAGAGCGCCGGGCAGAAACTCGTCGAAGCCGAGTACTACCTGCCCCACTTGTCGCACGCGCCGATGGAGCCGCCGTGCGCCGTCGCGCGGGTGAGCGAAAGCGGCTGCGAGGTCTGGGCGCCGACCCAGAACCCGCAGGCAGCGCGCGCGGAGGTAGCCGCGGCCCTGGGCATCCCGCTGGAAAACGTCAAAGTGCATGTGACCCTGCTCGGCGGCGGCTTCGGTCGCAAGTCGAAGCCGGACTTCGTGGTCGAGGCCGCGCTGCTGGCGAAGGAGGCGGGCGTGCCGGTGCGCGTGCAGTGGACGCGCGAGGACGACCTGCGCCACGATTACTACCACACCGTGGCGGCGATGCATTTCCAGGCCGCGCTGGGCCAGGATGGCCTGCCCTCCGCCTGGCTGCAACGCTCGGCCTTCCCGCCGATCGGCAGCACCTTCAACCCCGCAGCCAAGGCCGGCAGCGACGGCGAGATCGCGCTCGGCTTCAGCGACATGCCATTTGATTTGCAAAATCTGCGGATCGAGAACGGCGAGGCGCAGGGTCGCGTGCGCATCGGCTGGTTCCGCTCGGTCTGCAACGTCTTCCATGCCTTCGGCGTGCAGACTTTCGCCGACGAGTGCGCGCACGCGGCCGGGCGCGACCCGCTGGAATACCAATTGTCATTGATCGGCCCCCCGCGGATCTGGGATCCCAAGGCCGAGGGCTTCGAGTACGGCAACTACGGCGAATCCCTGGCCCGCCACCCACTGGACATGGGCCGCCTGCGCGCGGTACTGGAACGCGCAGCCGAGGCAGGGGACTGGGCGGGACGGCGGCAGGCCGGCCGCGCGCTGGGGCTCGCCGTACACCGCTCCTTCTGCTCTTACGTTGCGGTGATTGCCGAGGTCGAAGTCGGGAAGGACGGCGCGCTACGCATCCCGCGCGTGGACATTGCCGCGGACTGCGGCCTCGCCATCCACCCGGACCGCGTGCGCGCGCAGATGGAAGGTTCCGTGGTTTTCGGCGTCAGCCTCGCGCGCTTCGGCGCCATCACGGCGAAGGCGGGCCGCATCGAACAGTCCAATTTCCACGACTACCCGATCGCGCGCATGAACGACTGCCCCCGCGACATCCGCGTGCATTTGCTGGAAAGCGACGCGCAGCCCGCCGGCGTTGGCGAGGCTGGCCTTCCGCCGGTCGCGCCGGCGCTGGGCAACGCGCAGTTTGCCGCGACGGGCAAGCGCGCGCGCAGTCTGCCGCTCGAAGACCTTATCTAGGGCACCACCGTCATCGGCACCGCCACCGAGACGCGGCGCGGCGCGCCGGTGAGCGGATCCTGCAGCAGCGCCGCGATCCAGAAGGTGTTGCCGACGTTCACGGAGAGTTGCGGCGGCCATGCGAGGTAGAGCGCCGTGGCGTCGCCGGCCGCGTCGAGCAGGCCGGCGGTGCCGGTCGCCAGCACCGGGTAATCGCCGGCCGCCGCGCGCGCGAACATCGAGTCCTGCGTCAGCGGCACCGTCAAGCCGTTGAAATCGCTCGGCCCGATTCCGGTGCGCGAGATCAGCAGAATGTACGGGTCGCCCGCGTCGCGCTCCGGGAAATCAATCGTCGCAGTCACCTGGCCGCCTGCGGCAGAGATCGTTTCCGAGTCGGTTGACAAGTAGGGGCGGAACACCACCATCTCCGCGGCGCCGAAACCTCCGCCCTGGACCGCGTGACCGGGCATGCCGAACGCGAACCGCGCGTGGCCCTGCGGCTCCTCGCGGCCAAGGAACGCCACGTCCGTGCCGAGGCTGGCGAATCGCTCGTCGCCGAGGAAGGTGCGCAGGCGCATTCCGTCCGCTCCGGAGAAGAGAAACACGACGCCGCCGAGGGGAGCGCCGTTGGGCATCGAGGCCAGACCGGCTCCGACCAGCACGTCCGGCACGCGGTCGCCGTTGACGTCGCAATTGCCGGACACCGCGGAGCCGAACTGGCTCAAGTGGTGCGGGCCCTGGACGTGCACCAGCGTGGATCCGTCCAGGCCGGTCAGCACGTAGGCGGCGCCGAGGCTCTCCCCGCGCGCGCGCCCCCAGCCCGGCGCGCCGACCACCAGATCCGCACGACCGTCGCCGTTGACATCGCCCGCCGCGGCGATGTCAAGTCCGAAAAGGTCGCCGGAGCGCTCGCCGTTGCGGCCCCAGATCTGCCGGCGGGTGCCCGAGGAATAGACCGTTGCGCGGCCGAGGGAATCGGTCTGCTGCGGGCCGAAGATCGAGTTTGAGGTGGCGATGTCCGGGATGCCATCCAGGTCCACATCCCCCACGCCGACCACGGTCTTGCCGATGCGCTCCCTGGCTTGAACGGCAGCCAGTTCGAAAAGTTTGACGCCGGTGGCGCCGCTGACGACATCAATCCGCCCGGCGTCGTTGTTGACCCCGGGCAGCCCGTAGCCGATGTCATCGAATCCGTCGCCGTTGACGTCGCCGACGCCTGCGACCGAGGTGCCGAATCCGTCGTCGGAAAGCGAGGACCGCTTCTCGAAGAGCACGCGATTGAGGCGCACCGAAAGCACGCGCACGACGCCGAGCGGCGAGTAGGGAAGGTCGCGGCGGCCGCCGACGATCAAGTCGTCGAATCCGTCGGCGTCGAAGTCGCCGGCGCCGGCGAGGGCTTCGCCGAAGTGCAGGTCGTCGTCGCTACCCTCGAACTCGCGCAGGAAAGCGCCGTCGGCGCCGGAGAAGACCAACACCTTGCCGCGCGTGACCGAGGAGCCGGTGCGCCCGAAATTCGGAAGGCTCATCGCGAAGTCGTCCACGGCGTCCGCGTTCACGTCGCCGGCGTTTGCGAGGTAGTAGCCGAGGCTGGCGACGCTGCCGGGTTGGTTCTCGACAGTGCGGAGGCGCTTGAATTCGCCGCCGACGATCTGCGGGGCGGCGAGCAGGAGCAGCGGGGCGGCGAGGGTGAGCATGGGAGGGTTGGCGGCCGTAGGTCAGGATAGCCGACTCTGAATCCGTTGCGCGCCCGTGGCACAATGGCGGGTCGCATGCCTGCCAAGCACACCCGCCAAGACGCCCTGGAATACCACTCGCACGGCCGGCCCGGCAAGATCGAAGTGCGGCCGACCAAGCCGTGCCTGACGCAACTCGACTTGTCGCTCGCTTATTCGCCGGGCGTCGCCGAGCCTTGCCGCGAAATCGCGAAGGATCCCGAGAAGGTTTACGAGTACACCGCGAAGGGCAACTTGGTGGCGGTGGTGACCGACGGCAGCGCGGTGCTGGGCCTGGGCGATCTTGGTCCGCTCGCGGCCAAGCCAGTGATGGAGGGCAAGGGAGTCCTGTTCAAGCGCTTCGCGGACATTGACGTCTTCGACATCGAACTGGGAACGAATGACGTGAACGAGATCGTCGCCGCGGTCAAGGCGATCGCGCCGACCGTCAGCGGCATCAACCTCGAGGACATCTCGGCGCCGCGCTGCTTCGAGATCGAGCGGCGGCTGCGCGAGGAACTCGACATCCCGGTGTTTCACGACGACCAGCACGGCACCGCGGTGATCACCGGCGCGGCGCTGCTCAACGCGCTGGAGGTGGCGCGCAAGCAGATCGGCGAGGTCCGCCTGGTCGTGAACGGCGCCGGCGCTTCGGCGATCGCCTGCACGAACTTTGCGATCGGCCTGGGCGTCAAGCGCGAGAACGTGATCCTCTGCGACACCAAGGGCGTGGTGTGGCGAGGGCGCGCCGAAGGGATGAACGAGTTCAAGTCGAGCCTGGCCGCGGACACGCCGCACCGCACGCTGGCGGAGGCGCTGCGCGGCGCCGACGTGTTCTACGGGCTGTCGGTCGCCGGTTCCCTCCTGCCGGAGGTGCTCAAGACGATGGCGCGCGATCCGATCGTCTTCGCGCTGGCGAATCCGGATCCGGAGATCGCCTGGGAGGCGGCGCACGCCGCGCGGCCCGATGTGATCATGGCCACCGGCCGCTCCGACTATCCGAACCAGGTCAACAACGTCCTCGGCTTCCCCTTCATCTTCCGCGGCGCGCTCGACGTGCGCGCGCGCGCGATCAACCCGGAGATGCTGATGGCAGCCTCGCGCGCGCTCGCCGAACTGGCGCGCGAGCCGGTGCCGGAGAACGTGGCCGCGGCCTACGGACTGAAGCCGGAAGACCTGAAGTTCGGGCGCGGCAACTTCATCCCGAAGCCGCTCGACCACCGCGTGATCCGGCGCGTCGCCGTCGCGGTCGCCAAAGCCGCGATGGAGACCGGTGTGGCGCGCAAGCCCGTCGAACTCGAGGCCTACGTGCGGCAACTCGGCGAACACCTCGGCGAAGAGCGCGACCTGATGAGCAAGGCGGTTTCGCGCGCGCGGCAGGATCCGCGCCGCATCGTCTATCCGGAAGGCGACGCGGAGCGCATCCTGATCGCGGCCGAGGCCGTGGTGCAGGAGGGCATCGCGCGACCGGTGCTGGTCGGCGCGGAGGACGAGATCCGGCGCAAGGCGGCCGAGATCGGCGTCCGCCTCGACGGCGTCGAGATCGCCGACCCGCGCTCGTGGAAATGGACCGAGTCGTACGCGCGCGAAGTGCACGAACTGCGCCGCCACCGGCGCGTGGATCTCACGCAGGCGCGCAAGATCGCGCTCGACCCGATGTGGTTCGGGCCGCTGATGCTGCGCATGGGCCATGCCGACGGCCTCGTCACGGGCGTCACGCGCCGCGTGCGCAAGACGATGCCGCCGATGCTGAAGACCATCCCGCTGCGCGACGGCGCGCGGCTCGCGTGCGGCGTGACGATGGTATTCACGAATCACGGCACGGTGTTCCTCGCCGACACCGCCGTCAACATCGCGCCGAGTGACCAGGAACTCGCGGAGATCGCGCTGCTCGCGGCCGAGCAGGCGCAGGCCTTCGGCATCGAGCCGGTGGTCGCGATGGTCTCGTTCTCATCGTTCGGCGGCACGCCCCATCCGCACTCCGATCTGGTGCGCCGTGCGGTGCGCCTCGCGCGCGAGGAGGCGCCGCACCTGCTGATTGACGGCGAGATGCGCGTGGACTGCGCGCTCGATCCGACGGTGCAGGCCCGCTACCCGGACTGCATCCTCGGCGGGCGGCGCGCCAACGTGCTGGTGTTCCCCAACCTGGAGTCGGCGAACATCGGCTTCAATCTGGTGCGCATGCTCGCGGACGTGCCGGTGGTCGGCCCGCTGATGCTCGGCCTCGCCAAGCCCGCGCACATGCTGCAGCCGCACTCCTGCGGCGTGCGCGACGTAGTGCACATGACCGCGATCGCCTGCATGCAGGCGCAGGAACTCGGGGCGTCGCAGGCGCGCGCTGATGCGGTGGTTGCGGCGCGTGTCGCCAGGGCCTGAAGCCGGAACGGCCCGCCGGAACACGACGCGCGCGACGCCACCATCAACGACACCGCAGGCCCCGGCCAACTCGTCATTCTGCCCTGACGATCAGGATCTCCCGGGGCTTGGTATCCTGATGCCGTGCCCCAAGACGTCGTTTTCCGGCTCGAACCCGGACGCGACCCGGAGCGCCTGACCGCGGAGGAGTTGCAAAAACTCGCCGCGCAGACGCTCGGCGTGTCCGACTCCGAAATCGCCGAGGCGCGCCTGCAGCGTACATCCTTCGACGCGCGCGCCAAGTACATGAACTGGCGCGTCGTCGCGCGCACGTGGCGCGCCGCGGAGAAGATTCCGCCGCCGCCGCGCACGACGCCCTACCCCCCCCCTGTCGCGGCGGCAGACGCGCCGCGCGTCGCGGTGATCGGCAGCGGACCCGCGGGTTTGTTCTGCGCGCTCGAACTGTTGCGCGGCGGCGTGCGCCCGATCGTGCTGGAGCGCGGTCCGGACGCGCAGACGCGGCGGCGCGCGATCGCGCTGCTGAACCGCGGCGAGGGCACCGACCCGGAGTCCAACTACGCCTTCGGCGAGGGTGGCGCCGGCACCTACTCGGACGGCAAACTCCACACCCGCAGCGGCAAGCGCGGCGAGGTAGACGCGGTGCTGCGCGAACTGGTCGCACACGGCGCGCCGCCGCGCATCCTGTGGGCGTGGCGCCCGCACATCGGCTCGAACCTGCTGCCCGAGGTGATCCAGGCGCTGCGCGAGACGATCCGCGGCGCGGGCGGCGAGGTGCGCTTCGGCGCGCGCGCCGACGAGATCCTCGTCGCGGACGGACGAGCGTGCGGCGTGCGTCTGCAGAATGGTGAAGAGATTGCCGCCGACGCCGTCGTGCTCGCAGCCGGCCACAGCGCCACCGACGCGTTGCGGATGGCGCAGCGGGCCGGCGCGCGGCTGAATCCGAAGGGTTTCGCGATCGGCGTGCGCGCCGAGCACCCGCAGGCTTGGCTGGACGCTATCCAGTATCACGGCATGAAGGAGCAGGCCGGCCTGCCGCCCTCCTTCTACGAACTGGTCGGCCGTTCGGCCGAGCACGCGGTCTATTCCTTCTGCATGTGCCCGGGCGGCTGGATCGTGCCGAGCCAGGCGCAGCCCGGCACGCTGGTGGTCAACGGCATGTCGCTGTCGCAGCGCGACTCGCCCTATGCCAACAGCGGCGTCGTCGTCGAGATCCACCCCAAGGATTGGTGCGGCAAGCGCGGCTGGCGCTGGGGCTGGACCGACCTGCTGAAGCGCGCGGCGAAACTGTCGCAGCATCCGCTGCTGCACGAGGGTGAAGTCGCCCAGGGCCGCCTGCCCCAGCAACCGGAGGATGACCCGCTCTTCGGCGTGCGCCTGCAGGTGGCGATGGAGGTCGTCGCGCATCACGCAGGGGGGGGGTCCGGCAAGGCGCCGGCGATGCGCTGCGACCGCTTCGTCAACGAGCAGGAGGCGGAGGAGTTCGACCTGCTTCCCACCTCGTACCTGCCGGGCCTGGCTGCGGCGGACTTCAACGCGTTGCTGCCCAAGGGCCTCGCGCAGCGCCTGCGCGACGGGATCCGTGAATTCGGGCGTATTCTTCCCGGCTACGACGGGCCGCATGGCCAGATCGTCGGCGTCGAGACGCGCACCTCCTCGCCGGTGCGGATCCCGCGCGACGAGGAGACGCGCGAAGCCGAGGGCCTGCCCGGCCTCTACCCGGCCGGCGAAGGCGCGGGCTACGCCGGCGGCATCGTCAGCGCGGCGCTTGACGGCATCGCCGCCGCGCGCGCGGTGGCCGCGACCGTCAGACCCACGGCGCCGGCGACTCGAGCGTGACCGGCTCGCCCCGCGTCGGGTGCGGCACCACCAAGCGCGTCGCGTGCAGGCCGATGCGGGCGTCGGGCAGCGCGCGCGGCGCGCCGTACTTGATGTCCCCCGCCAGCGGCAGGCCCAACGACGTACACGCGACGCGCAGTTGATGCGACCGTCCAGTTGTCGGCTCCAGTCGCAGCCAGGTTCCGCGCGCGTCGGCGCGCACGATCCACCAGCGGGTCGCGGCGCGTTTTGCGCCCGCCGCTTCCGCGCGCGCCTCCGGCACCGCGGTCACCACGTTGCGCGCCTCGTCCTTGACGAGCCACTGCACGACCTCGCCGGAACCGGCCGCCTCCGCCGCCGGGCTGCGCATTTCGCTCCAGGCGGCGTATTCCTTCACTATTTCGTGCCCGCGCCACGCCTCCGACAGGCGTGACGCCGCCTTGCTGGTGCGCGCAAACAGCACCACGCCGCTCACCGGCCGGTCGAGCCGATGCACCACGCCGAGGAAGACCTCGCCCGGCTTGGCGTATTTCTCTTTCACCCAGGCCTTTGCCGCATCGAGCAGCGAAGGATCCCCGCTGTCGTCCGGCACGACCGGCATCCCCGCCGGCTTCTCCACGGCAAGAAGATGGTTGTCGGCATGGAGAATGCGGAGACTCACGTCCGCGTGAACCGCGCACCGAAGCCGCACGGCAGCAGGCGCGTGCCTTCGTCCTCGGGCAGCGCCAGTTCGCCCGTCTCGATCTCGCCCGGCCCGAAATCGCGCAGCATGTTGGCGTAGGCGAGCGGCGAGTAGCCGACCGCATAGGTGCTCAACACCAGGAACGCGCCGACGCAGGGCTCGAGCAGCCCCGCGCACGCCTCCAGCAGCGACGCCAGTCCGCTCTCGATCTCCCACTTCTCGCCCTTCGGCCCGCGCCCGTATGCCGGCGGGTCGGCGAGGATCCCGTGGTAGCCGTTGCCGCGCCGCACCTCGCGCCGCGCGAAAGCCAGCGCGTCGTCGAGCATCCAGCGGATCGCGTTGGCCTCTAGGCCGCTCGTCTGCGCATTCTCGGCCGCCCACGCCAGCGAGGTGCGCGACGCGTCCACGTGCGTCACCGCCCACCCGCTCTTGGCGGCGAAGACCGACGCGGCGCCGGTGTAGCCGAACAGGTTGAGCAGCCGCGGCGCCGTCCCGGCGGCCATGCGCTTGACCAGCGCCGCGCGCCGCTCCTCTGCCCAGGCCCAGTTCACCGCCTGCTCCGGGAACAGGCCGACGTGCTTGAAGGGTGTCGGGCGAATCACCAAGCAGGCCGGTTCCGTCCAGCCGACCGCGACTTCGACCTCCCACTCCTCGGGCACCTCGCCGCGCGGCCGCTCCCAGTGGCCGCCGCGGTCCGATTCGCGCAAAAAGACCAGATCGGCCAAGCGTTGCCACTCTTCAGGGCGCAGCCGCGGACGCCAGAGAGCCTGCGGATCGGGCCGCCGGAGCACGAAGCGTCCGAAACGCTCCAGTTTCTCGGCGTTGCCGGAATCCAGCAGCGAGTAGGCGGCGAATGGCGGATGCGGGAAGATCGCCACGGTCGGAAGATACCGCGCGTCGGTATCTTTCCGACGGGCTGGAGCGGCCCGAGTTCCCTTTCCTCGACCCGATGACCCTCGTCTTCGTCGCGAAAGAATCCCGCACCGGCGAAACCCGCGTCGCCGCGTCGCCGGAAACCGTCACCCGCATGGTCAAGCACGGCCTGATCGTGCAGATTGCGACGGGTGCGGGTTCGGGCGCGCGCATCCCGGACTCCGCCTACGCGGAGGCCGGTGCAGCGGTGGTCGCCGCGGATGCCGGATGGGCTGCTGCCGACCTGGTGCTGAAGGTCGCTGCCCCCGCGCCGCAGGAGTCGCGCATGCTGAAGCGGGGTGCGGTGGTGGTGTCGTACCTGGACGGCCCGCGCGACCCGGCGGCTGCGCGCGCGCTGGCCGAGGCAGGAGCAACATCCTTCGCGATGGAACTGGTGCCGCGCACCACCAAGGCGCAGAGGATGGACGCGCTGTCCTCGCAGGCGAACATCGCCGGCTACAAGGCCGTGCTGCTGGCCGCCGCTGCGCTGCCCAAATATTTCCCGATGCTGATGACCGCTGCCGGCACCGTGCGCCCCGCGCGCGTGGTGATTTTCGGCGCGGGTGTGGCCGGCCTGCAGGCGATCGCCACCGCGAAGCGGCTGGGCGCGATCGTCGAGGCCACCGACATCCGGGCGGAGACCAAGGAGCAGGTCGAGTCGCTCGGCGGCAAGTTCATCGAAGTCAAGCCGGACGAGGGCGCGGGTCAGCCGAGCGTCTACGCGATGGAGGCGAGCGATGACTACAAGCGGCGCCAGCGCGAGGCGGTCGGTGCGGCGGTCGCGCAGGCCGACGTCGTGATCACCACTGCGCAAGTGCCGGGCCGGAAGGCGCCGGTGCTGGTGCCGGAGGAGATGGTAAGAACCATGAAGGCCGGCGCGGTGATCGTGGATCTCGCCGCGGAGCAGGGCGGCAACTGCCCGCTGTCCGAGGCCGGGCGCACGGTCGAGAAGCACGGCGTGACGATCATCGGCCCCGTCAACTTGCCAGCCGCGACCGCGGTGCATGCCAGCGAACTCTACGCGCGCAACGTGTGGGCCGTCGTCGAGCACCTGGTACCGGCGAAGGGCAACGACGCGCGCGCGATCCGTCTTGACCTTTCCGAAGAGATCTGCGCCGACGCGGTCGCGATCCACGGCGGCGAGATCCGCCACGCCCCCACCGCGCAGGCCCTGCAAGAGCCCGCCAACGCCTGATGCTTCTGCTCCTCCTCTTCGTTTTCCTGCTGGCCATCGTCGCCGGCTTCGAACTCATCACCAAGGTGCCGCCCACGCTGCACACCCCGCTGATGTCCGGCTCCAACGCGATCTCCGGCATCACCCTGCTCGCGGCCATCGCCTGCGCGCAGGCTGGCTACGGCCCGGCGGCCAAGATCATGGGCTTCCTTGCCGTCGTCCTCGCCACGATCAACGTCGTGGGCGGCTTCGTGGTCACCGACCGCATGATGCGGATGTTCAAGAAGAAGTAGCGAGCGCGCATGGACTTCATCGGCTTCCTCTTTCTTGTCGCGGCGGTGCTCTTCATCGCCGGTCTCAAACAAATGGCCAAGGTGCGCACGGCGCGCCGCGGCAACGCGCTGGCGGCCGTCGGCATGCTCCTCGGCATCGCGGCCACCGCTGCGCGCCCGGGCTTCGGACCCGGCGGCGTGGCTATCGGGCTCGATTGGACCTGGCTATTGGGCGGAATCGCGCTCGGAACCATCCTCGGCATACTGCTCGCCGTCATGGTGAAAATGACGGCAATGCCGGAGATGGTGGCGCTTCTCAACGGCTCCGGCGGCGCCGCCTCCCTGCTGGTGGCGCTGTCCGCTTTCTACGGCGACTATCTACCGCTGTCGAGCGAGCAGCCGGCCGCGTTCCTCGGCACGCATCTCTCGCAACTGGGCGGTCACGTATGGATGGGGGCGGTGGTGGCGTCCATCCTCGTCGGCGCCGTCACTCTGACAGGCAGCGTCGTGGCCATGCTCAAACTGGCGGAGAAAATCCGCGGCACTCCGATCATCCTGCCCGCACGCCATCTCATTCTGGGCGGCACGTTCGCGGCAGTGATCGTGCTTTCGGTGCTGGCCGGCTGGATCTGGACCGGCGGCGCCGCAGCCAATCTCCTGATCATCGCCGCAGTCCTCTCGGGCCTGCTGGGCATCCTGGCGGTGATCCCGATCGGCGGCGCCGACATGCCCGTGGTGGTTTCTCTGCTGAACTCCTACTCGGGCATTGCCGCGTCCACGGCCGGCTTCGTGATGAACAACCCGCTGCTGATCACCGCGGGCGCGCTGGTCGGCGCCAGCGGCATCATCCTCTCGCAGATCATGTGCAAGGCGATGAACCGCTCGCTGATGAACGTTCTGGTGGGCGGTTTCGGCGGCGCGCCTGCGGGCGGCGGCGCGGGCGGCGGCAGCAGCGAGTACAAAACCGTCAAATCCACCTCGCCGGAAGAAGTGGCGATGCTGCTCGGCGACGCCGCCAGCGTGATCTTCGTGCCGGGCTATGGCATGGCCGTGGCGCAGGCCCAGCACGTAGTGAAGGATCTGGGCCAGTTCCTCGAGCGGCGCGGCGCGCAAGTGCGTTACGCCATTCACCCGGTGGCCGGGCGCATGCCGGGACACATGAACGTGCTGCTGGCCGAGGCCGACGTCCCCTACGACCAGTTGTGGGAGATGGACAGCATCAACGGCGATTTCAAGAACACCGACGTGGTCGTCGTGATCGGCGCCAACGACGTCGTGAACCCCGCCGCGCTCGATGACCCGCAGAGCCCGATCGCCGGCATGCCGATCCTCAACGCCCACGAGGCGCGCATGGTGCTGGTCGTCAAGCGTTCGCTGTCCCCCGGCTACGCGGGCGTCAAGAATCCGCTGTTCGAGCGCGACAACGCGCTGATGTGCTTCGGCGACGGCAAGGCCTTCCTCGAGGACGTGCTGAAGGAGATCAAGGCGGGATGATCGGCTGGACCCGGGCGGTGCTGCGGCTTGCGGGCGCGATCGTCTGGCTGGTCGTGATCGTGCCGGTCGTGGTGCTCGCGGCGCTGGTGTCGGTGGGCGACAAGGGCCGCCTCGCGCGCAACGGCGCGCGCGTGCACTGGCTCTGGTCCTGCGTGCTGTGCCGGATCTTCGGCCTGCGTGTGCGCACCGAAGGGCCGCGGCCCCCCGGCGGCGCCTTCGTCGCTGCCAACCATTTGACACATTTTGACATTCCGGTGATGGCCTCGCGCTTCCCGACGCAGTTCGTCGCGAAGGCCGAGATCGCGCGCTGGCCGCTGTTCGGCTGGCTGGCGCTGCTGGCCGGCACCATCTACGTGGACCGTTCCTCGCGCACCGAAACTGCGACGGTCGCCGAGAAATTGCGCCGCTACCTGCAGCACGGCGCGTCGGTGGTGTTGTTCGCCGAAGGCACCTGCGGCGACGGCATCACGATCGCCCCGTTCAAACCCTCGCTGTTCGTCGCGCCGGCCCAGTTGGCGCTGCCCACCGTGCCCGTCGCGATCCGCTATCTCGGCGCCGACGCCGCCTGGACCGAGGGCTCGCTGGCTTCGCACATGGGGCGGATGCTGCGCGCGCGCCGCATCGAGGTCCTGGTGCGCTATGGCCTGCCCATCCCCGCCGTGCCCGACCGCAAGGCGTTGGCCGCCGAATCCCGCGCCCGGGTCGTCGAAATGTTCACCGCGGTATAGAATCCCCCACCATGCGACCCGTCATTCTCGCGTTTCTCGCTGCCCTGTCTTCAGCGGCCTGCGCCGCGCCCATGGATTGCGAAGCCACGCGATGCTGAAGCGTCAGGCCGCAGTACACGGCGCCGTCCCGGAACTCGTTGCCGCCGCGAACTTCCGCATGCTGGCCCCCGGTGTCGCCGGCTCCGGAGCGATCGCGAGCGCCGAGATCCCGCATCTCGCGGGACGCGGCTACGGGCTGGTGATTGATCTGCGCACGCGCACCGAAAATGGCGTGGCCGCGGAGCGCGCCGCGGTGGAGGCGGCCGGCCTGCGCTACGCTGCGATTCCGGTGTCCGGCTCGAACTTCGACCTCGCCGACGCGCGCGGTTGAACTTCTAGAAGTTCTCGCCGCCGCGGCCGGCTCCGCTGCCGCCACCGCCGTCATTGCGGCCGCCGAAGCCGCGCGAGAAGTCCGTCGCGCTGCTGTATTTCTCCAACTGATCGGCGGACAGGACCGTCTTGACCGAGGCGAGTTCCGTGGTGCGGATCTCGGTCATCTTGCTCCGCGCGGCGTCGCGGTCGAAGTTGCCGCCGTCGCGCATCTCTGCGAAGAAGGCTTCGCGCGCGACCGTGGATTCGCGCAACGCCTGCTCGACCACGCCGACCTGCTTCGCGTCCAGGCCGAGATCGGCCGTCAATTGCTCCAGGGTCCGCTGCACGCGCTCCTCGCGTTGCTGGGCGCGTTGCGCCTCCCGTGCGGATTGTTCGACTTCCTCGCGCCGATCAATCGCAGCGTCCACCATGGCATCGAAGCCGGGGCCAGTTGGCAGGTCGGCGAAACTGACGCCGCCTTCCTCCGGCGTGGCGGCCGACCCCGCGCCCGCCGCGAGCGCGGCTCCCGTCTCGCGCCGCGAGGCGGAGATCACGCGCGCGTTCAGGTCCTCCATGGCGAGGCTGTGCGCCTCCGCTTCCCGCTCGAGCAGCATCACGCGCTCCGCGAGCGTGCGCAGCCCGGCTTCCGCGTTGACGCCGTCGCCGGAATCCGCGAGCGCGGGCTGGGTCGTGCCGCTGCCGCTCATCAGCGAGGCGCCGAGCAGGCCTCCGGCGAGGCCGATCACGAAAACAAGGGCGAGTTTGACGAATGTCTGCATGGTTGGACGGCGTTTCTGCCACAGACAGAGTAACGCGCGGTCGTGGAACCCCGCCGAGGCGTGCAGGTTCCTGCCAGGGCGGCTTGCCGGACGCCGGAAAGACCTGGACAATGCACCCTGCGCCATGCCCGCTCCGTTTCGCACCCCCACCGTTCGCGGCCTGATCCTCGCCGGAGGCCTCGCGGCCTTGGGCGCCTGCCAGACGGAGCCGGTCCGGCTCTACGCGCTGCGCGAGGCTCCCGCGGGCAGCACCCGCCGCGCCGCCTTCGACCGCCTGACCGACGCCACGGCTCTCGCCAACGAGTTCCTGGAGACCTCGACCTTCGCGCGCGGTTTTCCGGCCGAGGGGGCGCGCTTCAGTCTCGATCACAGCGACATCCTGATCACCTTCAAGAACGAAGGCGTCTGGCCGCTGCGCATCGAGACCACGGGTTGGGCGGACCCGCGCACGGCGATGGGCGACGGGCTGCATCCCACGGATCGCGGCTTCCTGGCCACGCGGCGCACCGACCCGAGCGCCGCCGGCGACGGCACCTCCGATTCCTCCTTCCTGTTGCTCGACCCGCCAGAAATGGCGGCGCTGTTGCTGCGCCAGGCCGCGATTCTGCGCGAGATGCGCGCACGCGGCGAGTTCGACTTCTGGCTCAACTACGACCTGCTCGGTCTGAACCCGCAGCACGGCTGGCGCGACGACAACGTGGTGACGTGGCGCGCCTTCGAAGTCGAGGACGGCTTCTACCAGTGGTACGCGGAACGGCTGGCCGCCGAGAAGCCGGAGATCGCGCCGGAAATTGCGGTGAAGCAACCGCCGGAAGAATTGCCTGAACCGGAGCCCGACCGGCCGTAGCGGCGGTCAGAGCAGGCCCATCGTCAGCGGCACGCCGAGGCTGATGAAGATCCAGGCGAGCACGCTCATCGGCAGGCCGGCGCGCACGAAGTCGGACGGCTTGTAGCCGCCTGGGCCGTACACCATCAGGTTCACTTGGTGGCCCCAGTGCGTCGCGAAGGAGGCGGACGCGCTGAATGCGACCGTCAGCATGAACGCGCGTTGCAGCGCGACCGGGTCCACGTCCGGGAATTGCGGCGCGAGTTTGCGCGCGGCGAGGATCGCAATGGGGGTGATCAACACGCCGACCGCGTTGTTGGACATGATCGCCGTCAGCACGATGCAGAACGCCGAGAGGCCGGCGATGATGGCCGTCAGCCCGAACTGGTCCAGCGCGCCTACCAGATGCTGCGCAGCGAGTTCGGCGACTCCGGAGTTGTCCAGCGCCTGGCTCAAGCCGATCGCGCCGATGATGAAGATCAGAATCGGCCACTCGACTGCGCGGTAGGCGCGGCGCGCGGTGAGGCAGCCGGCGCCGATCATGCCGAGCGCGGAGACGATCGCCGCGAAGGGCAGCAGGTTCGTCAGGTTGCAGATGGACAGCAGCGAGAACATCGCGATCATTGCCACCGAAATCCAGAACGCGCGCCGCGCCAGACCGCGCAGATAGATGCTCTTCTCGACGCCCGTCAGCAGGTAGAAATCCGAGGAGGCCGCGCGCACGCGCTGTTGCGCGGTCTCCTCCCCGACCACCAGCAGCAGGTCGCCGGTCTGCAGCGGCATCTCCGACGCGCGCTCGCGCAAGTGATGCGCGCCCCGCAGCACCGCGACCGTGACCACGCCGTAGTCGCGGAACAGGTTGAGATCCTTGATCTTGCGGCCGATCATCGGCGAGCCGGGCGCGACCGCGAGTTCGAAGAACTGCATGTTGCGCGGGTCGAAGCGGTCCGAGTTGAAGAGGCGCAGGCCGAGTTCGTCCTGCAGGCTGGCGACGGTGTCGGCCGTGCCGCGCAGCATCACCGCGTCGCCGGCCTGGACGGTTTCGCCGAAGTACGGCGGCCAGTGCATCGCCTCGCCGCGCACGAAGAACACCACCCGCGCGCTGATCTTCTCAAAGGCTTCCTGATACGTCTTGCCGAGCAGGGGCGAGGCGGGGCCGATCGTCAACTCGGTGACGTACTCGCGCAGCGGCGCGCCGGCCAGCGTGGTGGTCAGGGAATTCCGCGCCGGCAGCAGCCGGTACCCGAACAGCGCCATCAGGATGACTCCGGCCGCAGTCAGCGAGAAGCCCACCGCGGACATCTCGAACATCCCCATCGGCGCTAGCCCTTTGGCGACGGCCTGCTCGCTGACCAGCAGGTTCGTGCTGGTTCCGACGAGCGTACACATGCCGCCGAGCAGCGATGCGTAGCAGAGCGGGATGAGCAGTTTGGACGGCGGAATGCCGCTGCGGCGCGAGATGTCCAGCACGACCGGCAGCAGAACCAGCACCACGGCGGTGTCGTTCAGGAAGGCCGAGATCGAGCCTGCGATCGCTCCGACGAAGAGCACGATCCGGCGCGGGTTGCCGCGCGCTGCGCGCATCGCAATGCGCGCCAGCACCTCGAGCGCCCCGGTGCGCGCCAGGCCCTCGCTGACGATGAACAGCGCGGCGATCGTGATCAGCGCGGGCGTCCCGAAATTCGTCAGCGCCTGCTTGGCACCGAGCAGGCGCTCGGCCGGGTCGAAGGCGGGATCGAAGAGCCGCAGCGTTTCCCCCGCCGCAACCATCACGATCAGCATCATCAGGCCGAGAAAATCAATCTTCGCCTTGTCCGTGAATAGGCAGTACAGGACAGCCGCCGCCACGGCGAGAACGATGTAGCCTTCGATTCCCATCGCGGACGTATCCTAGGAGGCGCGTCCAGCATGTTGTCGAGACTTCTTCGCCTGATTGCGTTGGCCGCACTGGTTGCCTGCGGCCGTGAGTCATCGCCCACAACCATTGCAGCCGCGGAGCAGAATCGGATCGTTGCGATCGGCCCGGGCACTGAAGCGAGTCTTTACGCGCTCGGTCTCGGAGGACGGATCGCCGGAGTGTCGGACTTCTGCACCGTGGCGGAGGCCGACGCAGTCCCGCGCGTCGGCGGGCAGGCGAATCCGAATCTCGAGCGCATTGCCGCTCTCGCGCCGAGCATCGTGCTGGTACAAGGCCGCCATCCGCTGGTCGAGCAGTGGTGCGAGGTCTCCGGCGTCGAGTTCCGCGCCTTCGCCACCGATTCGATTGCGGGGTGGCGCGAGGAAGTCGCGTGGCTCGGAGCGAGATTCGGCATCCTTGCCGAATCCGGCGCGCTAGTGCGCCGCGTAGATCTCGAACTTGCCGCGCTGCGGCCTTGGGACTCTTCACAGACTCACCGCGCACTCCTCGTGGTGGCACGCCGCGCCGACGAAGCCTCGGGGATCCTTGCCGCCGGTCCGAATACTTTCCTCTCGGAACTTCTCGCGCTCGCCGGCGGCGAGAACGTGCTGCGGGACGCTGCGCAGGCCTACGTGGACGTCAACGAGGAGTCCCTGGTGCGCCTCGACCCGCAGGTGATCCTCGAGTTCTGGCCGGATTCCGCCCCCCCCGATCCTCCCCTCGCGATCTGGCGGCGCTCCTTTCCGGGTCTCGCCGCCGTGCGGGACGGCCGCGTGATGACCGTGACGCACCGCGAATGCCTGATCCCCGGCCCGCGCATGCCCGAGGTCGCGCGCGCGATCGCCGCGGCTCTCCGCTAGATTCGCCTTCGCCATGGACCTGCCCCGCGCCGCGATCGTACACCGCACGCTGCGCTTCCTCGGACCCGTGACCGAGCAGACCGCCGCCGAATGCGTGTCGGCGCTCGAACTTGACAACGGCGCGCGCGTCCTTGACGCGGCCACCGGCGACGCGGCCTGGGCCGGCAAGTGCGCGCTGCGCTGGGACTGCCGCGTCGAGACGGCGGCGCCGGAAGGCTGGCTCGCCGGACAGCACGCGTGGATCGGCGGCTGCGACCCGTACGACGCGGTACTCGATCTCGGCGCGCCCTATCCCGACTCGACGGTGTATGACCACTTCGTCGCGGCGCGCGAGGTGTTGCGGCCCGGCGGAATGCTGCTGCTGGGCGCCGGCTACTGGCGGTTGCCGCCCGCGCAGGCCTTCCTGCGCCGCAGCGGTTTTCAGCGCGGCGCGATGCTCGGTCTCGGCGCGACTTTCGCGCAAGCCCACGAGTGCGGCTTCCGCGTGCGCCACTGGACGGCGTCGCCGCCATCGGCATGGGAAGAGTACGAATCCTGTTTCCGCGAGCGGATGCTCGAATGGGCTGACGCGCACCCGGAGCACCCGCGGGCCAGCAACGCGCGCGAGCAGGCGGAGGAGCGCTGGACCAACTTCCGGCGCGAGGGCCGTTACGTGCTCGGCTTCGCGCTCATCCTCGCGCGGGCGGAGTGAAGGCGCGCTCGATCAGTTCGCAGAAGCAGTGGCCGAACAGCAGATGCGCCTCCTGGATGCGCGGCGTGTCCGCACTCGGCGCGATGAACGTTAAATCGCACAGCGGCGCCAGTTTGCCGCCGTCGCGGCCGGTGACGCCGAGCACCTTCGCACCGTGCGCGCGCGCCGCCGCCGCCGCGCGCAGGATGTTCGGGCTGTTGCCGCTGGTGCTGATCGCCACGAAGAGGTCGCCGGCGTGTACGTGCGCGCGCACCTGCCGCTCGAACACCTCGTCCGGCGGATAATCGTTCACCAGGGCGGTGAAGGTGGAAGAGTTGACCGTCAGCGCGTGTACGTTCAGCGGCGGCCGCTCCACGAGATAGCGCCCGACCAGTTCCGCGGCCCAGTGCTGCGCGTCGGCCGCGCTGCCGCCGTTGCCGGCCAGATAGACACCGCCGCTGGGCCGTTGCAGCGCTGCCACCGCCATCTCCGCGGCCTTCTCCACGGTTTCCGCGAAGCCGGCACCGAGCGCGGCGTAGGCAGCCTGCGCCTCGCGCAGACGCTGCTCGACGAGGGCGCGGCCGGCGATCATGTGGCGCGGCATCCTAGCAAGGGCGATCATGCTCGCACCCATGCGGCTCGCCGCCCGCGCGCTTTCCGCAGCCTGGCCCGGCGTCGGCGAGGTGCTGCGCGAGGTTTCGCTGGAACTCGATCCGGGCGCGTTCACGGCGCTGGTCGGCCCGAACGGCGCCGGCAAGTCCACGCTGCTGCGCGCGCTCGCGGGACTGATCGAGCCGACCGCAGGCGAGGCCGCGCTCGACGGGCGGCGGATTTCCGCGTGGCCGCTCGCGGCGCGCGCGCGCGTGCTCGGCTTTCTGCCGCAGGAGATCGCGCCCGCCTTCTCCTTCACGGTGGATGAGACCGTCGCACTCGGCGAGCGCGTCGCCGGGCGGCCCACGCGCGCGCGCGCGCTCGCGTCGGTGTCGGCCACTCATCTCGCCGCGCGCCGCCTCGACGCGCTGTCCGGCGGCGAACGCCGACGCGTGCTGATCGCCAGTGTGCTGGCGCAGGAACCGCGCTGGCTGCTGCTCGACGAGCCCGCCGCGATGCTCGACCTCCACCATCAGGCCGGCCTGTTCCGCCTGTTGCGCGACCTCGCCGCCTCCGGCCTCGGCGTACTGTGCGCCACGCACGATCTGAATCTCGCCGCGCGTTTCGCCAGCCGCATGCTGTTGCTGCACGAGGGCCGCATCGCCGCGGACGGCCCGCCCGACGCGGTCCTGCGCGACCCTGCGCTGCGCGCCGCCTTCGCCGGCGATTTCGAACTGGTGACCGATTCCGCCGGCCGGCCCGCGATCCTGCCGCGCGCATGAGCCGCCGCGCCGCCGCCTGTGTGTTCGCGTGCGCCGGCCTCGCGGTCGCCGCGCTCGTCGCGGCCCCCTTCCTCGGCGCGGAGCCGATCGCGCCCGTGCGCGCGTGGTCGGAGTACCTGCGCATGCCGCGCGAGAACTGGTCGCCGGACGCGAGCATCCTCGCGCTGCGCCTGCCGCGCGTGTTGCTCGGCTTCGTGTGCGGCGCCGCGCTCGCGGTTTCTGGCGCGGCTTTCCAGACTCTGCTCCGCAACCCGCTCGCTTCGCCGTTCACGCTCGGGGTGTCCTCTGCAGCAGCCTTCGGCGCCTTTGCCGCCTCCGCCGTTTTCGGTGCCGGTGCCGCCGCGCTCGGAGGACAGGGTGCGCGCCTCACGGCCCTGGCCTTCGCGCTCGCCGAGACTGCGCTGGTGCTCGCGCTGGCGCGCCGCAGCACGCGCAGCGACGGGCTGATCCTCGCCGGTGTCGCGCTCAATTTCCTGTTCGGCGCGGGCGTGGTGTTCTTGCGCCACCTCGCGAGTCCTTTCGACCTCGCGGCGATGGAACGCTGGATGCTGGGCGCGCTCGACGTGGTCGGCTTCGCCTCGCTGCTCGGTCTTCTACCCTGGCTCGTCGCGGCGGCCGCGCTGCTCGCTTTCCGCGCGCCGGCGCTGGATCAACTTGCCTTCGACGACGAGTTGGCGCGCACGCGCGGCGTGCCGGCAGCGGCGGTCCGAAGCCAGACGGTGATCGCGGCGGCGGTGCTCGCGGCCGCGGTGGTCGCCACGACCGGACCGATCGGCTTCGTCGGACTATTGGTGCCGCACGCGGTACGCCCCTTCACTGGGATGCGCCACGCCGTGCTGCTGCCGGCCTGCGCGCTGGCCGGTGGCGCGCTGCTGGTCGCGGCCGACACGCTGGCACGCTCGGTCGAGATCCTCGGCCGCGGCAGCGAATTGCCGGTCGGCGCGGTCACCGCAGCACTCGGTGCGCCGCTGTTCATCGCACTCCTCTTGCACAGAGGTGGAGAGCGGGTCAGGGTTGATTGAATGCGCCTTTTCGGGTTAGATTGGAAATTCAGGGTCTTCTCCAAAGCGAGTGGGTGCAAGCAGCATGAGACCTACTACATTGGACCCTTTCCAATATTGAAAGGGAGAGCAAGTACAAATAGCAACTCTAGGACAAGGAGAGTCCACTGCCAAGGTTTGACATGTAAACGGCGTGAGAACAGAATCAGCAACGCGAAAGAGATAAAATAGGTGGTCAAACTGACGCACCAATCCAAGGAAAACAGCATCAGTCTTCCGACGTGATCTCTATCTGTCCAAATCAATATTGATTGCGAGCTGTAGAAATAAACTGTAGCCTTAACTATTGTGCCTACAGAAATTATCACCACTCCCGATTGCAGCATCAGGTTGATTTTCTTGTTTCTGAGGCAATCTCTCCACACTAAAACGGCGCAGAGTCCTGAAAAAAGAATGCGCGTCGAAGCTCCAGATCCGTCCAATCTAGGACTTGGGATCAGAACTGCTGTGACAATGGAAAAAATAATAGCGATCATCACACCTTTGCCAAGACGTTGGGATCCTCTATGCAGGTCTCCCCTCCGCGTACTTCCTGGCTGTTCAGAACAGCCAATCTCTCCCTCCGTGGGCTTATCACTGCTCGAATTCTGGTTTGACTTCATGGCGCCTCAACCATCCTGTTTATTGTGCACTAGAATCCCAATTTCGCCAACAGCGTAATTATGCAGGCCATCAACAAGTAAATTATACACCGTCAGAGTGCGATTCATCATGACGACACCCTCAATGTTGACGGAGCGCCCCGATCGAGTGAGCAGCCTGTCGCCAGATCTCAGATCCCTTGCCGACACCCAACGGCCACGGGCCGTTGAAGTGACAGTCTCAGAATCCAGGAATTCGACGGCTGGTCTTGTTTGCAGGTCCTGACCTTTAATGATCCAGAATGGATGCTGCTCTGTCGCAACAAACTCTTCCTTTCCGACTGTGATTCGGACCACACAGCCTGTGTACTTGGCTTCGTGAAGTCTCATGACTGCTCCCAAGGTCCATTCCTCGGACGCCAGATCAAACGCCCATACATGCGGAAGACCCGCTATTGTTTTCCTGCTCGCCGACTTATCAGCCTGGCGATTGCCAGGCTGATGGAACCAACGGTTAGTTCAACAGCCCCGATGTATGGGAGCAATGCCTGTGATTCCTTGTCCAATCCAAAAGGTCCTAGGATACTGCCGTACGCGATCCATGCGTATCCTGCCGCCGAGGCTAGAACATTCAGAATAACAGCGAACAGGACGATAATGAAAGATTGAAGTACTGTGAGACCATGGACTTTCCTCCCGCCCACAATAATTCCTAGAATTGTGGGGAATATGATCAACTTAAGAATTACCGAGAGAGCGTCAAAACGAAAGTCAGGCAACAGCATACCCACAACTATGGCAGCTGTGAAGATTAGTAGAATTATTATCGGCACTGATCGCACAACGACCCCCACTGATCGAACTTGGAGCAGCACTCTGTAACTGGCTCGGCTTTGTGAAGGACTTCCATTGCTTTGACTGATTAGGAGTTATGGACAAGGATGCCGGATGAGCCGACTGCAAAGTTCTTGAGTTTTCGAACGACTAGATTATACACAACCGCGGGTTGCGGTGAGAATGCAGTGGCCTGCACGCAAACTGCGCTTCCTACAATCGTAAGTAACTCGTCGCCTGGGATGAGATCACGAGCAGCTACCCACCGCCCAGGCTCCAGATGCTTCTCCCTAGCAGCGTCAGGGTTAGTAACAGGTGAGCGCTTGTTGAGGTTTTCTCCTCTTATGACCCAGAAGGGATGAGAACCAGTTGCGATAAGAGCCTCGCCCGGAACCGTAATCGAGATGAAGTCGCCATGATAGCTACCTACACTAAGGCGATCCACAATTGCACGCGTCCACGTCGCGGTGCTGAAGTCGAACGAATACACAATCTCGCCGGCGTAGACGCCCTCAATTGACTTCTCCCCTTGGTCTGTCCAAACCTTAGGCCCAGCCACAAAACAAACAAATTTACCAAGACGTTGGAATCCTCTCTGCAGGTCTCCGCTCCGCGTGCTTCCTGGCTGTCCAGTACAGCCAATCTCTCCCTCCGTGGGTTTCTCACTGCTCGAATTCTGGTTTGACTTCATGGCGCCTCAACCTCCCTGTTTATAGAGGGCAGCTCGTTGACTATCAATTATCCACAATCAGAAGTCTAGAGTCATTTTTACCAGCCCATCCTTCGCTCGGCTGACTGCATCCTTCCAGTCTCCAGCATACGCAGGATCAGCAGTTCTCCCGCTTGATCTAAACTGAAGTCCGCCAAGAATGATCGCGAGCGACTCGTCGCCGGTCCGCGCATAAATGGCGCGTAAAAAATCGTACATTGCCATGTACGCCTCCTTCTCTGACAAGGTGCGGCCTTCGTTCATTTTGCGTCAGTGTACAATCATCAGAACATTCAGGGCTGGTGAGAACCGCATGGGTTTAGGGTAGGGTCAAATCACTTTCGAGGAGGAGCATTTCTGCCGCCATTGACAACAACGCCGTCACGCACGTAAGCCCATGTGGTCGAACCGTCTGCGTTCTCGCGCTCATAGGTATCATTGCCATATTCATCCGTTCCGGTCTTGTTTTCCGGATTATTCGCGGCTTCCTCAATATCGGACCGGTGTAACGTACACGAAATTCCTTCCGGTATCGCGCATGGTCAGACCGCCCGTCCTCGCCACCGTTGGATGATGTGAAACTGCTCGAGGACCGCGAGGGTCGCCTCGCGCTCCGCTGTGCGCCGGGCACGCTTGCCCGTTGCGCCTTGCACCGCCCGCTGCCGGGCTGCGCACACCGTCGAGTAAAGCTCCTCACGACTCACGCGACTGTACCACCAAGGGA